>Ga0070765_100000677_pt1 | contig 20332 bp, 14 predicted proteins | sample HubBroMetageWFT5_FD_71516 | JGI IMG/M metagenome (GOLD analysis project Ga0070765, IMG submission 71516) | Warmed and freeze-thawed soil microbial communities from the Hubbard Brook experimental Forest, New Hampshire - Hubbard Brook CCASE Soil... | ecosystem: Environmental > Terrestrial > Soil... | reverse complement strand
CGACGATCGAGGTCGCGCGGGGGGATCGTGACCCAGGGAAATTGGAGAAGTTATGGCCGACGTCATCAAAACCCATGCGAGCGGCCTTCCGGCGGCTCGCACCATCCGCTGGAACCCTTCGCCCGCGGAGCTGCGCGAGTTGACGTCGCGGATGCCCAATGCTCGTCACACGGCGTTCGACAACTACAACGTTCAGACCAAGGTCGTTTCGAGAAGCAAGGGCAGCACGTATGTGGTCACGGACCGGCCGGATGAGCACTCCGACCAGACCATGAGCCGCGCCGACGGCGCGAGGATCGCGGAGCGTCAGGACGCATACATCCGTGACCAGGCGATGCTGGTCATCGACGGGTATATCGGCAACGACCCGGACCGCCGGGTCGCTGCACGGCTGTACATCGAGGCGGCCAATGCCAACATCGCAGGCATGCAGCATTGGCTCTACTTCGACGCCGAGCAGGCCGGCCCGGACTTCGAGCCCGTGCTCACTGTCATCTACACGCCCAACCTGGTCGCCCCCGGATATCCCAGCGACCGGGTGATCGCCGTCGACCTCGAAGCCGGGATCACGCGCGTCCTCAACAGCGACTACTTCGGCGAGTCGAAGAAGGGCGGTCTGCGCATGTGGAACAAGCTCACCTACGACCAGGGAGGCCTCTCGCTGCACGCCGGGTGCAAGGTGGTGCCGACCGCACGCGGCGATCAGGCCCTGCTGATCATCGGCCTGTCGGGTACCGGTAAGACAACGACGACATTTACTCGCCAGAACGACAGCAAGCCGGTGCAGGATGACTTCGTCGCGCTGTATCCAGGCGGCCGGATCGTGGCCACCGAGAACGGATGCTTCGCGAAGACGTTCGCGCTTGATCCTCGGTTCGAGCCGAGCATCTACGGCGCCGTCTGCAAGCCGGAGGCCTACCTCGAGAACGTCTCCCAGAACGACGCCGGCGTGGTCGACTTCTTCGACACCGGCTACACGCCCAACGGCCGTGCGGTCTTCCGGATGGATGCGCTGGGCTGGCACAAGGACGCGCGCGAGGTGCAGTCAGTCGACCACTTCCTGATCCTCAATCGCAACGACAATCTCATCCCGGGCGTGGCGCGCCTCGACCGGGAGCAGGCCGCGCTGTACTTCATGCTCGGCGAGACTCGCGGCACCTCGGCAGGCGGGAAGGAGGAGGCGGGCAAGTTCCTCCGCGTTCCCGGTACCAACCCCTTCTTCCCGCTTCGTCATGAGCAGCAGGGAAACCGGTTCCTCGACCTGATGGACAGCAGCAACTTCCAGGTCTACCTGCTCAACACGGGCCGCGTCGGCGGCACCGAGGAGGACGACCGCGGCAAGAACGTTTCCATCCCGTTCTCGAGCGCCATCGTCAAGGCGATCTCAGAGGGCACCATCGAGTGGGAGCGGGATCCCGACTTCGGCTACGAGGTGGCGTCCTCGCTCCCCGGGATCGACGACCCGGAGATCCTCCAGCCCCGAAGGCTGTACGAGCGCCAGGGCCGGGTGGATGAGTACCGCGCGCTCGTCGAGAAGCTCAAGGCGGACCGGCGTGCCTACCTCGCAACCTTCCCGGGCCTGCGCCAGGAGATCGTCGAAGCCGTCGCGTGATCCGCTGGTCACGCTCGGCGTCAACCGTCGTGGCAGAAGTGCACGCGTGCAGGCTCGAGTGTCTTGAGGCCGGTGAGCGATCGATGCCAAGCATCGATGTCATCCGCCTGTCCGTCGGGTAGGCGCGCACCATCTGGATGATTCCAGACCGCGCGGGTATACGCGGCGTCACCGATGAACAGCTCGGTCCCCGGATCCGTGGTCGCGACCACCGACTGATGCCCGGACGTGTGCCCGGGCGTGGTCACGATACGAAGGTCGGCGGCGAGCTCGGTGTCGCCATCGAGGAGCTCGAACCGCATCCCTGACGCCTCGATCCACTCGGTGACCTCATCGCGGTCGCGAAGGACGCGTTCGTGCTCGGCGCGCTGGATCATGAGCGGTGCGTGCGCGAACGCCGGATTCTGCCCGCAGTGGTCGAAGTGCAGATGGGTGTTGACGACCAGCGTCACGTCGATGGGCGCAAGCCCGTGATCGGCGAGCGCGTCGGCGACGGTGCGGTTCACCACCTTGTAGTGGCGGAGGAGCGCATCGGGTCCCCCACACCCGGTGTCGACCAGGACGGCGCCGAGTTGTTCGTGGAGGATGACGTACCCATGCACCGGCCACGCCTGCGCGGTGACGTACAGGTGGCCAAGGTCCAGACGTCTGATCTCCATACCGTGCTCCCTGTCGATGGGCTCTCGTGTCGATTGGACGCTCAGGCCGCGAGGCGACCCCACATCAGGATCCGTTTGAACGGGTAGAAGTACGGCCGCGCATCGCCGAGTGCGATGCGCAGCCGGTCGCGGTAGCGTGCGACGAAATCCTGGTAGATCGCCTCGGGCATGCGCGATTCATAGTCGGTCAGGAGCGTGCCCCGAACCCACTCGACAACCGCATCCGTTGAGTCAAGCACGTGGCCGTACACCTGCAGGCGCACTGACTGCGCGACGAAGCCCAGTTCGTGGAGCAACGCCGCGTACTCCTCCGGAGGCAGCACCGGGAAGGTCCGCGTCCATCCCCCCATCGCACCGATGAACGGGTCTTCCCGGGCGATCTCGGCCGCGAGCATGTGGGACACATGATCGAAATTTGCGGGCACCTGCACCGCAAGCTCGCCGCCGGCAACAAGCATCGCTTTCAGGCGCGGAAACAGTGCTCGGTGGTCGCCCACCCACTGCAGCGCCGCGTTGGAGAAGACGACATCGACGGGTGACTGCGGCTGCCACACGGCGATGTCACCACGCGTGAATGCCAGCCCGTCGGCCTCGAGCGTGTGAGCGCGCTCGAGCATCGCTCCCGATGAATCGACGCCAAGCGTCTCCACCGCGGCGAGCTCGCGGTGCAGGCTCGCCGTCAGCTGCCCGGTACCGCAGCCGAGATCGACGACGCGCCCGGCGGGACGTCGAGTGATCAGCGCGACGAGATCACGAAAGGGTTGCTCGCGCTCGGCGCGAAAACGCTCGTACTGCGCGGGATTCCAGGTGTCGCGTACGGTCACGTCGCGAGCGGTGAGACAGACGGAGCCGTCGAGAACATCGGCCGACAGGATAGCGTTGCCCCGGTGCGATCCAGAGCGCCGGCGGGCATGAACCGTACACGGTATGTCTGAGGGTCTGACACCGGAGCCCGGACTCACCGACCCGGAGTTGGTCCCCGACACCGGGCTGAACACTGTCGCGGCGCGCCGTCCGATCGCGAGCCGCGCCTTCCGGACCCTGGCGGTGGACGCGAGGTCGCTGCGCGAATCGCGGCCGTTTCGCCGCCTCTGGGGCGGTCAGCTCATCTCGCTGATTGGACGCCAGATCACAACGGTCGCCGTACCGTTTCAGGTGTACTCGCTGACGCGCTCCGCCCTGGATGTCGGATTGCTCGGCATCGTGCAGGCGGTTCCGCTGGTGTGCGGCTCGCTCGGTGGCGGTGCGATCGCCGACCGGTTCGATCGCCGTCGCGTGCTGATCGTGACCCAGCTGGGCCTGGCGTCGTGCTCGGCGCTTCTTGCCCTGGGGGCGTTCAGCGGTCACCCACCGCTGCTCGCCATCTACGCCGTGGTCGCGCTGGCGTCGCTGGTCGGGGCGGTTGACGCGCCCACTCGCACGGCGATCATTCCGAACCTCGTTGGCGTCGACCGGCTGGCCGGCGCGCTGTCCCTCAACATCGTGCTGTTCCAGACCACACTGGTCGCGGGCCCCGCCATCGGCGGCCTGGTGATCGCGCATCTCGGTCTGCCGGCGGCGTATTCGGTCGACGTCATCACCTTCGGCGCGGCGCTCACCGCGGTGGCGCTTCTTCCGCCCCAGGGCCGCTCGGCGATCGAGCATGAGCGCCCGGTGGCGGCGATCCTGCGTGGCCTGAGCTTTGCTCGCCGCCAGCCGGTGATCCTCGGCGGGTTCGCCATGGATCTTGCAGCCATGATCTTCGGCTTCCCGCGAGCCGTCTTTCCGCTCCTCGCCGCCACGACGTTCCACGCCGGAGCGCAGGGTCTCGGGCTGCTCTACGCCGCTCCCGGGGCGGGAGCGGTGATCGCGGCGCTGACCAGCGGAGCGGTTGCTCGATCCAAGCGGCTTGGCCGCATCATCGTCGTCGCAATCGTCGTCTGGGGCGTGGTGATCATGGCCTTCGGGTTCGCGAAGACACTGTGGGTCGCGCTGCTCCTGCTGGCGGTCGCCGGCGGGGCGGACAGCTTCAGCGCCGTGTGCCGCACCACGATCATGCAGCGGATCGCCCCCGACGAATTGCGCGGCCGGCTCACGTCGCTGTACTTCATGGTGGTCGTCGGTGGCCCCAACCTCGGCGACGTCGAGACCGGCGTCGTGGCGAACGCATTCGGCGCCGAGGTTGCCATCGTCACCGGTGGTGCGCTCTGCCTCGTGGGGCTCGGCGCCGCGGCGGTCGCGTTCCCCTCCGTCTGGCGCTATCGCACCGATTCGTAGCGGCGGCACAGGCGTTCACCCGGGGCCGCCGGCCCGTGTATCGTCCGAGGCCGCATGCCCATCCAGGAGCTGACCGACGTCGGCTCGATGCCTCGGCTCGGTGACATCCCGGCGCGGATGCACGCTCAGCTCATCCGACCCGAGCGGTATGGGGATCCGCTGACCGCGTTCGCGATCGAGACCGTGCCGACGCCGCGCCCTGGCCCCGGACAGGCCCTTGTCTACGTCATGGCCGCGGGCGTCAACTACAACAACGTCTGGGCGGCACTCGGCCGCCCGGTCGATGTCGTCGCAGCCCGTCGCAAGGCCGGAGAGGCCGAGGAGTTCCATATCGGCGGCAGCGACGCATCGGGAATCGTCTGGGCCGTGGGCGAGGGAGTCGACAGCGTCCGCGTCGGCGACCACGTGGTTGCGCACTGCGGCGTCTGGGACTCCGCCGACCCATGGATCGCCGGCGGCGGCGACCCGATCATCGCGCCGAGCGCACGGATCTGGGGGTACGAGACCAACTGGGGGAGCTTCGCGCAGTACACCCTGGTTCAGGCTCACCAGCTGCTCCCCAAGTCGCCACGTCTCAGCTGGGCCGCGGCGGCCGCATGCACGCTGGTGGGAGCGACTGCGTATCGGATGCTCTGCTCGTGGGATCCGCACACGGTTCGCGAGCACGACGTTGTCCTGATCTGGGGCGGTTCGGGCGGGCTCGGCTCGCAGGCAATCCAGATCGCGCGAGCCAAGGGCGCGATTCCGATCGCGGTGACATCGGGTCCGGAGCGTGGCCAGTACTGCGTGGACCTCGGCGCACGCGGGTACATCGACCGGCGCGACTTCTCGCACTGGGGCGTGATCCCCGACTGGCGGGACGACGCAGCGTTCGCCGCGTGGACGGAGGGCGCTCGCGCCTTCGGCAAGGCCGTGTGGAACGTCGTCGGTGAACGCAGGAATCCGAGAATCGTCTTCGAGCATCCGGGCGAGGACACCATCCCGACCTCGATCTTCGTCTGCGACAACGGGGGGATGGTGGTCATCTGCGCGGGCACGACCGGGTACCACGCAGCCGTCGACCTGCGCTACCTGTGGATGCGCCAGAAGCGCCTCCAGGGATCGCACTTCGCGAACGACCAGGAGTGTGCCGCCTACAACGCGATGGTGGCGAGCGGCGAGGTCGATCCCTGCCTGTCGAAAGCCTTCGCGTTCGATGAGGTGGGGCTGGCGCACCAGCTGATGCGCGAGAACAAACACCCGATGGGCAACATGTCCGTGCTGGTCGGCGCCCCGGACGCCGAGCAGCGAGACTGATCTATCGCTGCGAGGCGAGGTACACGAGCGCAGCCTTGACACGACGATGCACGTCAGGCTCCTCGGAGAGGTCGAGCTTGGAGAAGATCGCGTTGATGTGCTTCTCAACTGCTCGCTCGGTGAGAAACAGCGCTGCCGCGATGCCCGCGTTGTTCTTGCCCATGGCAACCTGCTGCAGCACGTCGCGCTCCCGGGGCGTGAGCTGAGCGATCGGCGAGTCACGCACCGCGGTACGCGCCGCGACCAGCACCTCGACGACCCGCGGATCGATCACCGACCCACCGCGTGCCACCTCGCGAACGGCACCGACCAGCTGATCGATATCCGAGACGCGCTCCTTGAGGAGATATGCGCGCCCGCTCGCGCCTTTCTCGAGCAGTGCCAGCGCGTACTCCGGCTCCGCGTACTGGCTGAGGACCACAACGCCGACCTCCGGCCGTTCGGCGCGCAGCCGTTCAGCGGCTCGCAGGCCTTCGTCGGTCCCGGTCGGTGGCATGCGTATATCCGTGATCACGACCGACGGGCTGTATTCCTCGATCGCCCGCTCCAGCCCCGGGAGGTCACTGCAACTCGCCAGCAGTTCGATCTCGTCTGAGGTCTCCAGCAACTGCCGGATACCCTCCCTCAGCAGGTAGTTGTCCTCGGCGAGGACCACACGGATCGGCACGCAGTGAGGATAGGGGTGAGCGCCTGCCGGGTGCCTGCATCACCTGAGGTGTGGGGCAGATACGCTTGCCAGTCCGGCGGCATCGGGATACCGTTCGAGTTGTCAAATGAGTGTGCGAGTGTTGATCGTCGATGATCAGGCGCCGTTTCGCGATGTCGCGAGGACGGTCGTCGAACTCACCGACGGCTTCGAGGTGGTCGGGGAAGTGGAGACCGGCGAGGATTCGGTCACCTCGGCGCGCGATCTTCGCCCCGACCTCGTCCTCATGGATGTGAACCTCCCAGGCATCAGCGGCCTCGACGCCACCCGTCAGATCCTGGCCGGCGTCGAGGAAAGCAGACCGGTTGTGGTGCTGGTCCTCTCCACCTACGAGGCCGACGAGTACGGGCCCCGCGCCGCGGAAGCCGGAGCCGCCGGGTTCATCTCCAAGTCCGACTTCAGCCCCGATCGGCTCGCAGAGGCATGGGCTTCGGCGACATCAGCGTAGCGCGGGGTCAGGCGGGAACGGCCTCGCGAACCGTTGCGGGGACGCATCCGGAAACGCGAGTCCCGGAGCCCGGCGCAGACGTCAGGTCGACATTGCCGCCGAGGGCCTCGACTCGATCGACCATGTTGGTGAGCCCCGCCCCTCTCGTCACCGTGGCGGTGTCGAAGCCGGTGCCGTCGTCCTCGATCTCGAACGTCAGCTCGCCCTCCTGACCACGAAGCCGCACCACAACCCGGGACGCCTTCGCGTACTTCTGCACGTTCTGCAGTGCCTCGAGCACGCAGAAGTACACGGTGGCCTCCACGTCCTGTGCGTACCGCTCCACTCCCTCAGCGTCCACGCGGACCGGCATGGTCGCCTTGCGACCCTGTGATTCCAGCGCCGCTACCAGGCCCTTGTCGGCAAGCAACGGTGGGTAGATCCCTCGCGCCAGGTCACGGAGGGTTTCGAGTGCCTCATCAGCATCCGCCTTCAGCTGCACCACCGTCAATCGCGCTCTCTCCGGGGACGCGGCGGCGAGCATCTGCGCCAGTCCCAGCTTGACCTTCAGCGCCACGAGATGTTGCTGGGCGCCATCATGCAGATTGCGTTCGAGACGGCGACGTTCTTCGTCCTGGGCGCGCACCAACCGCTGCCTCGAGCTGCGCAACTCGTCGACGCGGTTCCGAAGCTCCGCAGCGAGCCCAACGTTTCTCAACACTAACCCCGCCTGGTGGGCGAGGTCGTCGACGAGCTTCTGCTCGGTGGGGGTGACGGGGTCACCCCTGCGCTTGACGATGCTCAGGGCGCCGAGCAGGCGGCCCTGATGCTCCACGGGTACTGAGCTGGTCGCTTCCGGGATCTCGGGAAGCGAGCCCCCGGACATCGGTAGTGCGAAAGGAGACGACGTCGCTGCATCCGGATGGGTCGCAGCGGGGCGCAGAGTTGCGGGACCCTTGAGCCAGACAGTCGCCGACTGAGCACCGGTCGCCTCCTGGAGCACCCGCGCCATGCGTGGCAACACCTCATCGGCCGCATATGCCTCCGCAACCTGATCCGAAAACGCGGTGAGCACCTCATACGGGGTGGCGCGATGCCCGTACACCAGCCGGTTCGCAATCTTCTGGACACGCTCACGAACGGGCTGGAACCCAACTGCAACGATGATCGTCGCGACGATCGACAGCCAGAGATTCGGCTGGCCGCCGCTCCCCACCAGAGTGCCGATGCCGACCGCGATACCGATGTAGACGGCGGTGATGAATGCCGCGAGCACGCCGTAAACAAGGGTTCGGCTGATGATGACGTCGATGTCGTAGAGGCGATATTTGAGGACAGCAACGCCGATTGCAGCAGGGACTCCCAGCACGGCGAGTGACACCAGCAGTGCGACGCCCGTGCTCGCCAGTGGATCGGAAGTGGAAAAGAACGCGTTGGGAAGGAAGTTCGCGGCAAAGATCGTCCCTATGAGGAATAGGGCCGCCGAGGCTACCCATTTGATCTGGTGACGAGTGTCGGAATCGGCCCCACGCAGGCGCGCAAAGACGGCCACGACGGCGGCTGCGCTGAACACATTCGAAAGCACGTTCCAGAGATTGCTCAGTGTGTTCACCAGCGGCGCTGCACCGGGAATTGCCAGGACACTCACCGGAGGGGCGAGGCCAGGCTGAGGGTTCGACACAATGCCGAGCGCTCCAGGCGTCGGATTGATGACACACAAGATAAGCCCCGACAGTCCCACTCCGACCACGGCGTACACCAGCCAGCGCAACTTCGGCGAAAGCAAATGGCCGTTGGGGAAGACGAGCAACATGATGAGGAACAACACCGCCACGTTCCCACCCGGCGCGTTCCAGAACGCCGAGAGCAGCATGACGTAGCGGCCGAACCCGATGTGCGCGACGTAGAGGACCGACCCGACGAGGCCGGAGAGCGATCCGAGGGCGAGGACGGCCGTTCCTCCGATGCACAACCAGCCCACCGGGTTGGCTGGCCTTCGTGTCGCGATGACGGCGCCGACGATCGCAAAAGAGCAAAAGGGGAACACGAACGCAGCGCTCAAGCCACCAGTGGCTCGAAACAACGCCGGCGAAGTAAGCGGAGTATAGAAAACCACGCCGAAGGCCACGAACATCGAAAGGACCACGGCGAGGGATACCCATGCTGTCGCGGGTCTCGCGAGCCACCGCGTGGCCGGAGCCTCGACGTACGGCGTCGCGCGAGCAGACATCAGGCGGCCGCCGGCGACGCGATGCCGACCTGCAGCGTTCCGCCGATGGTCGTTCCCCCGCTCGGGCTCGAGGTCACCGTGAGCGAGCCGCCAAGCGCGTCAAGCCGGTCTGCCATATTTGTGAGCCCGGCGCCCTTCTTCGCGATCGCGGTGTCGAACCCGATGCCGTCGTCACTGACCTCGAAGGTCAGGCCCTCGCCTTGCCCATGGAGCTGGACGTCGACGTGTGATGCTCGCGCGTACTTCTGCACGTTCTGCAACGCCTCCAGCACGCAGAAGTACACCGTCGCCTCGACATCCTGCGAGTAACGTCCCACCGCATCAGCGAGCACACTCACCGGGACGATCGCCTTGCGCGCCTGCGATTCCAGCGCCACCACCAGCCCCTTGTCGGCGAGCAGCGGCGGATAGATGCCCCGCGCTAGGTCACGCAACGTCTCGAGCGCCTCGTCGGCGTCGCCCTTGAGCTGTTGCAGCGTCGCCATGGCCTTCGCGGGGTCGCGATCAAGGAGCATCTCGGCGAGGCCCAGCTTCACCTTGAGCGCAACGAGGTGTTGCTGAGCGCCGTCGTGAAGATTGCGTTCGAGCCGGCGGCGCTCGAGGTCCTGCGCCTGCACCAGCCGTTGCCGCGACGCCCGGAGCTCGTCGAGCCGCGCCTGGAGGTCCGCACTGAGACCGACGTTCTTGAGCACGAGGCCCGCCTGGTGGGCGAGGTCATCGACGAGTTTCTCCTCAATGGGCGTCAGGCTCTCCCCGCGCCGCTTGGTCACGCTCAACGCCCCGAGCAACTCGCCCTGGTGGCGCACCTCGACGGACCTGGTGACGTCGCCGAGAGCCGGCAGCGCCCCATTGCTCATCGGCAAGGACGATGGGATCGCCATGCTGTCCGGGTACGTCGACGCTGGACGCAGCTCGCCGAGTCCTCGCAACCACACGGTCGCCGACTCCGCTCCCGTCCCTTCCTGCAGCACGCGGGACATACGGGGCAGCACCTCATCGGCGGCGTACGTCTCAGCCACCCGGCCGGAGAACTCACTCAACACCTCGTAAGGCGTCGCTCGCGTTCCATACACAAGCCGGTTCGCTACTTTCTGCACGCGCTCGCGCACCGGCTGGAAACCTATCGCCACTATGGCGGTCGCGAGGATCGACAGCGCCAGGTTGGGCTTCCCTCCGCTCCCCACCAGGGTCCCGATCCCCACCGCGATGCCCACGTACACGGCGGTGATAAACACCGCAAGCGAGCCATACACCAGGGCGCGGCTGATGAACACGTCGATGTCGTACAGGCCGTAGCCGATTATCGCCACGCCGATGGTGGCCGGCAGCACGACGAGGAACCCATACGTCAGCGACTCGCCACTGACTGCCGCAATCCACGCGGGCCGGACGTGGCCCAGGAGGTACGAAATGACGACCATGACGGCGAGCACGCCGGTCATGTACACGAACCACTTGAGTTGCTGGCGTTCCAGCCCCCTCGCTCGCCGCAGCCGGACGATCAACGCCGCCGCTGTAGCGCCGATGACGAGCGGCAGCCCCAACCACAGCACGTCCAGCGGATTGCTTCCGGTTCCACTGTTGAGACCGCTCAGCGGCGAAACGGCGAACGGCGCCGGAATACTCGGCAAACTCGGTGCCAGCTGAGTTGTGCCTCCGCCGAACATGCTCACAATCAGAATGACGGCGAAATATGCGACCACTGCGCGACCGATCCACCGCCACCGCCTGCTGGGCAAGGTTCCATCCGGAAAGAGCAGGGCGACGACGATCAGCATGCACAGACTCAGGAAGGACGTCCAGCCTCCCAGCCACGCCGGCCACTCGACCCAGCTCGTTGTAGCCGCACCACTGAGCAGAGCCCTGATTGCAGTGAAGGTGGTCACGAGACTGACGGCCTGCACCGCCGCCACGGTGAGGAGCAGCCATCCGATGGCGTGATGGGGACGGCGGTTGACGATCAATACCCCGAGCGGCGCCACGACAACCGCGCTGAGGAAGCTCGAGAGCAGCGCGGTGTCAGGAGACGTGATCACCCGCCAGTCGAGTGCGACGAGCACCAGGCTGACGCCCACCGCTGCGATGCAGAACGCGCCGATGCCCCACGCAAGCTTCACCACTGGGTGATCGCTCATGCTGCCACCACCGCAGCGGGCACCGGTACGCTGCCTCGAATACGCGTGCCGGCTCCCGCTCGCGACGTCACCTCCACAGATCCGGCCAGGGCGTCCACGCGGTCGCTCATGTTGGTCAGTCCGGCACCCTTCTTGGCGGTCGCGGTGTCGAAGCCGCTTCCGTCGTCTGCCACCTCGAAGTGCAGCGCCCCAGCGCCCTCTCGAAGACTCACCACGACCGCGGTTGCGCTCGCGTATTTCTGGACGTTTTGCAGAGCTTCGAGCACGCAGAAGTACACGGTTGCCTCGATGTCCTGCGGGTAACGCTCCACTCCCTCGGCCTCGACGGTCACGGGAACGGTGGCCTTACGCGCCTGCGATTGGAGTGCGACCACAAGCCCCTTGTCCGCGAGCAGTGGCGGGTAAATCCCTCGGGCCAGGTCACGCAATGTCTCCAGCGCTTCGTCGGCATCGCCCTTGAGTTGCTCCAGCGTCGCAGCCGCCTTGGCTGGATCGCGCCCGAGAAGCATCTCAGCCAACCCCAGCTTCACCTTCAACGCAACGAGGTGTTGCTGCGCACCGTCGTGAAGGTTGCGTTCCAGACGCCGGCGCTCCAGGTCCTGCGCCTGCACCAACCGTTGCCGCGAGGCGCGCAGCTCCTCAAGCCGGGTGAGCAGGTCGGCGCTGAGACCCACGTTCTTGAGCACCAGACCTGCCTGGTGGGCGAGGTCGTCCACCAGCTTCTGCTCGATCGGTGTCAGTGCCTCGCCTCTGCGCTTGGTGACGCTCAATGCGCCGAGCAACTCACCCTGATGGCGCACCTCCACTGCGCGCGTTGCGTCGCCCAGCGACGGCAGGCGGCCATCGGTCATCGCGACGACCTCATGCATCGCCGTGGTGTCGGGAAAGGTCGCTGCCGCACGTAGTTCGGCCGTCCCTCGCAACCACACTGTCGCCGACTCGGCGCCGGTTCCCTCCTGGAGGACCCGAGCCATCCGCGGCAGCACCTCGTCGGCGGCATATGTGTCGGCAACGCGTCCCGAGAATTGGCTCAATACCTCATACGGCGTCGCACGGTTGCCGTAGACGAGACGGTTCGCCACCTTCTGCACCCGCTCGCGCACCGGCTGGAAACCTATCGCCACGATCGCTGTGGCCAGGATCGAGAGGGCGAGATTCGGCTTGCCGCCACTCCCAACCAGCGTGCCGATCCCCACTGCGATGCCCACGTACACCGCGGTGATGAACACCGCAAGCGACCCGTACACGAGCGCGCGGCTGATGAACAGGTCGAGGTCGTACAGGCCGTACCGCATCACCGCCAGCCCGATCGTTGCCGGGATGGCAAGACCAAGCCCTAAAGAGAATCCGCCACCGGCCAGATCGTTCCCAAGCGAGGCGCTGACAGAACCAACCGCATACCCGGTCACGATCACGATGAGGGACGCGACAGCCACGTACGCGAACCACCGTAATTGGCTTCGCTCGACATCCTGGGACTTGCGCAAGCGCATCACGATCGCAGTCAACGCAACGACGATGAGCACGAGAGGCCCAATGGTGAAAAGAGCCCCGTTGGTCAATCCGCCAAGCGCCTGCACGACGATCGGGTTAGGGATGTTGGGAAGTCGCGGAGACAACTGTGTTGTCGCGGGGGAGATCATCGATCCCGCGGCGAGGAGGAGCGAAACCGCAAACGAGGCCCATGCGACCCACCGCCACCTCGGGGTCGGCAACTTGCCATTCGGGAAGAAGAAGACCAGGAAGACGAGCAAGAACGCGCCGATTCCCCCGGTCTGGCTGTAGAACCATGTTGGCCACTCGACCCAACTATCTACGGATGCGCCGGCGAGCAGCCCGTGGATGGCGATGAAATAGGCCAGCACGTTGGTCGCGTTCCCGAGAGCGATTGCCAGCAGCAGCCAGCCAATCGGGTTCCTTCCACGACGGGTAACAATCAGGACGCCAAGTGCGCCGACGATGATCGCATTCGCGGTCCATGGGGCCTGCGACGTGTATAACGAGTCGATCGCGTGCCAGTCCAGGACGAGCAGCACCAGGCTGGCGATGACGGATGCCGCGCAGAGCACGCCGATCCCCAACGCCAGCCGCGACGCCGCACGCTGACTCACGACGCGAGCGCCCCCAGCCGAGTCGCTCCGGCAGGCGTCGAGTGATCCTTGCTCATGTTGGGAACCACGCCGCGAATGTGGGTACCCTCACCCGGTCGAGACGTCACCTCGACCTCACCGCCGAGTGCGTCCAATCGATCGTGCATGTTGACGAGACCTGCGCCCTGCTTCACCGATGACGTCTCGAATCCGTTGCCGTCGTCGTCGACGTCGAAGGTCAACTCGCGATCATCGCCGTGGAGCCCCACGACGACACGTGAGGCGCCCGCGTACTTCTGAACGTTCTGCAACGCCTCGAGCACGCAGAAGTACACGGTCGCCTCGACGTCCTGCGCGTAGCGCTCCACTCCCTCAGCTTCAACGCTCACGGGCACGCTGGACTTGCGCGCCTGCGATTCCAGGGCAACGACCAGCCCCTTGTCGGCGAGGAGCGGCGGGTAGATCCCACGGGCCAGGTCGCGCAGCGTCTCCAGCGCCTCGTCGGCGTCGTCTTTGAGCTGCGCCACGGTGGCCGCGGCCTTGGCCGGGTCGCGCCCGAGGAGCATTTGTGCCAACCCCAGTTTCACCTTGAGCGCCACCAGATGCTGCTGGGCACCGTCATGGAGATTCCGTTCCAGGCGGCGTCGTTCCAGGTCCTGCGCCTGCACCAGCCGCTGCCGCGAGGCGCGCAGCTCATCGAGCCGCACGCGCAGGTCGGCGCTCAACCCCACGTTCTTGAGGACCAGTCCCGCCTGATGCGCGAGATCGTCGACCAACTTGAGCTCGATCGGGGTCAGCGCCTCACCGCGACGTTTGCTCACGCTCAGGGCGCCGAGGAGTTCGCCCTGGTGACGTACCTCCACAGCGCGGGTGGCGCCCGACACCGCGGGCAATGAACGGTTCAGCATCGGCAGCGACTCATGCACAGCTACGTCCTCCGGGAACGTCGCCGCCGGACGTAGCTCGTTGGTGCCCCGCAGCCAAACTGTCGCGGACGCGGCGCCGGTCCCCTCTTTCAACACTCGGGCCATGCGCGGCAACACCTCGTCGGCTGCGTAGGTGTCCGCGACCCGGCCGGAGAAGTCGCTCAGCACCTCGTACGGAGTCGCGCGCTTACCGTAGACGAGGCGGTTGGCGACCTTCTGCGTGCGCTCGCGCACCGGTTGGAAGCCGATCGCCACGATCGCGGTGGCCAGGATCGACAACGCCAGATTGGGTTTGCCTCCGCCCCCAACCAAGGCTCCGACGCCGACGGCGATGCCCACGTAGACCGCAGTGATGAAAACCGCGAGCGCGCCGTAGACGATTGTTCGGCTGATGATGATGTCGATGTCGTACAGGCGATACTTCAGCACGGCGATGCCGATGGCGACTGGGAGCGCAACCGCGAACCCCAGGAGGTTGACGATCAGCCAGCCGGCATTCGTTGCAACCGCGGCCTGCGGTGCAACCAGCGACGTCACGAATACCACCAAGGTCGCCAGCGCGGTGAAGACAACGACATATGCGATCCATTTCAACTGCTCGCGTTCCTCGCCCCGGGCCCGGCGCAGACGTACGAACGGCGCTGCTGCGGCAATGAGCAGGACCAGAAGGGCAAGGGCCCACACATATCCAACGGGCCCCTGCTGGAGCACCACGAGACTCCTGACTGCTACCGGGTTGGGTAGTTGTGGCTGATTGTCGGGCCCCTGCAGCGGTGACGAGCCGAGCGCCCCCAGGAGCGTGATGAACAGCGTGACGATCACCGCCACCGGAAGGACGGTTCGCCATCTGCGGGAGGGAAGCCGTCCGTCGGGGATCAGGAGCAGGGTCATGGTCGCGCCGCCTGACGGATAGACGAACCCCTCCGACCAGACCGACCACCACAGCGCCCATTGCGCTCCCGGCAGCCCGGGGTGTGTGATCGCAGCAAGCCTGGAGTATTGAGCGGTCACCCCACCGGCACCCATCACGATCGCCATGAACAGAAACAGCCATCCAACCGGGTTCCGGGGCCGCTGCGAGGCGATCAGGCCACCGACAAACGCAAATGTCAGTGACATGACGATCTCGAGCGGGTTGGCAGCCTCGAGACTGTGAATCGAGGCGTTGTTGGCGACAGCCAGCGCGGCAGTACCGACTCCGAGTGCGATCCCGAATGTTGCCAAACCCCATGCCAGCCGCGACCTGGCGTGAGCGGTCATGCCGTCGCCGAGCCCAGCCGATATGCGCCCACCGGCGTCTCGCGTCCCTTGACAAGCGCCGGTTCGATCCGCTCAGCGTCGGGTTTCTCGGCCAGTGCTTCGTAGGTCGGCTCGCTCAGCACGGTCTGCCCGCCCTCGCCCCACTGCTGAAGGCGCTGCGCCAGGTTGACCGCGTCACCGACGAGTGAATATTCCAGCCGCTCTTCCGAGCCGAGCAGCGCAGCGGCAACGTCACCTGTCGAGAGGCCGATGCCGAGGAAGAACGGCGGGAGGTTCCGCGCAATCCAGCGCTCGTTGACCGATTCCTGCGCAGCGTGCATCGCGAGTGCCGCAGACAGCGACCGCTGCGCATGGTCCGGCTGGGGAAAGGGCGCACCGAACACGGCCATCACCGCGTCACCAACAAACTGCATCACGGTTCCGCCCTCCGCGAGCACCGCGTGATTCATCGCCGCACGATGCTCGTTGAGCTGGCCCGCGAGCACCGACGGATCCGACTTCTCGGCGATCGTCGAGTAGGCTCGAATGTCGGACATCAGCACAGTGACCGTGAGCCGCTCGGTCCTGCCCGGCTCGACGCCGTTCTCGCGCATCTGCTGCGCAACCCCTCCGGGCAGCATCCGGCTCAGACTCTCTCCCTGCTCCTCGCGGTCGATGATCACCTTGTGCAGCAGGCGCAGGCGCTCGAGCGCGCCCTGCGTGCCGGCGCTCGCCTGCTGCGCGAGCTTGAGAAAGAGCTGTTCGATGTCGTCGGCGACCGATGTCGGGGTCGAGTGCAGTGACGCCGCGATCGCCTTGATGGGCTTGCCCTCCGCGACCATGCGCAGCAGCCGCTCCTCGACGTCGTTCAAACCACCCGCGTCGCTCACGGGTCGGGTGAGCGCATCGACGATGCGTGGATCGAGCATCGACCCTCCGGTGCTCACCTCACGCACGGCTCGGGCCAGCTGATCGCCCTCGGCGACACGATCCTTGAGCAGATACGCGTAGCCGGCCGCGCCCTCACTGAGCAGGGAGATCGCGTACTCGGGCTCGTCGTACTGGGACAGGATCACGATCCCGGTCCCCGGATGCTGCTTGCGGACGATCCGCGCGGCGCGGATCCCCTCGTCGGTGAAATCGGGTGGCATCCGGATATCCGTGACCACGACCTGGGGCACGTGCTCGGCCGCGCCGGCGAGGAGCTCGTCGTAATCGCCCGCCACGCCGACCACATCGACGTCTCCGGAGATGGAGAGCAACGCGCGCACTCCCTCCCGGACGATCAGGTTGTCGTCCGCGAGCACGACGCGAATCGACTGCTCCGAAGCCATGGGTCAACTCTAGTCAGCGAGGCGGTCCTCGAAAGGGGGCTGCCACCACGTTCTTCGGGGGTCATCCTCACCGTCACCTGTGGTCCCGACACCCTCGACCGCCGCTGTCTGGCAAGCGATGATCGGCGCCACGGAGGTACGCCATGCACATCGAGTCGTCGGTCACGTCAATCTCGTGGATTCCATCTGAGGCTGTTCAAGGGGTCACCAAGGTCCCGTTCGAAATGGGCTTCGCGCATTACGACGAGCCACCCCCGGACCACATCGATTCGCTGTCGGCGCTGCAGGAGTCCGATCGCTTTCGATTCGCCAATCACCTGAGTGCGTGGATCGAGGTCGAGGATGGGCGGATCGTCGCCCACGGTCAGGGTGGTGGCGGTCAGATCGGTTCCACGACGATCAGGCTCGGCGGTCGCGGAATGACCTTTGCGGCGGTCGCGTTTCCCGACAGGCAGTCCGCACCGGAGACGGGCGACGGCTGGGTGCGGTTCTCCCAGACCGCCGGAGGACGGACCGGCGTGCCCGCACCCCGCAGGGTGAATCGACCTCCATTCGTCCAGCTGGCGGCACCGCTGGCCTGGACCAGCCTGACGCTGACGATCTTCTCCGACGGGACGTCCTCCCACGAGCTCACCGGCGCCAGCCCGTTCCCGCGCCACTGGGTCTACGACCGTGACCAGAATCTGGCTCAGAAGTCGGGGTTGGTGGATTTCAAGCGCTGGTATCAGCACGCATTCGGCAAGCACACGCCGTGGGGCGACGAGGATTCGCCTGCGCTGGTCACCGAGGTCGAAACGGCGTTGGAACGCGAACTCTCGCTGCGCATCATGCGTGGCGGTGCCAAGCCGCGCATCGAAACGGTCAAGGAGGGCGCGACCCTGGTGGAGCAGGGCGATACCGGGAGCGACATGTACGTGCTCCTCGACGGCGTGTTCTCAGTCGAGGTCGACGGTGCTTCGGTGGCCCAGGTCGGGCCCGGCGCCGTGCTCGGGGAACGGGCCTTGCTCGAAGGTGGCCGGCGGACGGCGACTCTCCGAGCGCTCACGCCGTCCAAGGTCGCGGCGGCGTCCGGCGACGAGCTCTCCCCCGAGATGCTCAGCGAGCTGGCTGAGGGGCATCGCCGAGAAGCTGCTCAGCCTGGCTGATCGCGGCTCTGACGCGGTCCATGGCGACCTCCGGGGAAAGCGTGGCCATCTCGACGCGCCGGCCGCTGAGGAGCCAGTCGATCTCATCAGGCTCCAGCAGCGCGCCGAGGTCGCGAGGCAGTCGCGCCGGCGCTCCCTCGATGACCTGATGCCCCGGCCCGTCGACATCACGAGGGCGTAGTCCGCCGTCGACGACGTCCATCCCCACGTCGCGAAGATCCTCGACCAGGGCGCACCCACGCGGGGACGCATCGTGGACGACGACCACGCGGGTGCCCGGTGCGGTGGTCTCGCCATCGCTCGCGACGACCACGTGCAGTGCGGGCAGCTTCGCATGCGCGGCGTTGGCGGCGATCATCGCGGCCGTGTCGCGCGTGTCGGTGACGATCATTGCCGGCGCAGCGCCGACATCCGCCGCAGCGGAACCGCTGTCGACCGGGATCAAGCCCTCAGGTTGAAGCGATCCGAAGCGAGTGAGGAAGTCGTCGAAGGACAGTGCCAGGATGCGCCCGGTGAGCCTCGGACGGCGCGTCCGTCCCAGGATGCCGGCGAGCAGCAGCGCCACGCCGAGGGTCACGAACAGCGCGAAGACCACCTTGACTCCGATAAAGATCAATCCGACGAGGATCATCAACACGCCGAGGCCGATCTCGCCGTTGGATGCCGCATCGGAGGGCGTGGTTTCCGCGCGGGCGCACGTCGCGTAGTACAGCTGCCGCTGCGTGTATCGCCAGCCACCGCTCGCAAGACCGGCCGCAGAGTCCTCGACAAGCAACGTGGTCACCGGAAGCGCCATCGCGGGGAGTGTCGCACAGGTTCCGGACATCGGTCGACGAGTTCGCGCGCTCGTGACACAGCGATATGCTGCGGCGATGGTCACCGAGCGGGATGATCCCTCGTCCGTCACGGTGGAGGAAGGAGAACCCGACTTCATCGAGGCGCTCCTCGATTGGCAGGACACGATTCTCGAACCGGCTCGCGCGCGCGGCGAGCGAAAGGATCCCTTCGAGACGGGGAGCGGCATCCCGGTGGCCCCCCTGTATACGCAAGCCGACCTGACGGCGCACGACCCGTTGCGCGATGAGGGCTTTCCGGGCGTGGCTCCGTTCACCCGCGGCATCCAGCCGACGATGTACCGGGGCCGCCTGTGGAGCATTCGTCAGTACGCGGGCTACGGCACCGCAGGCGACGCCAACGCGCGCTTCCGCTACCTGCTAGCGCAGGGCCAGCCGGGGCTTTCGGTGGCCTTCGATCTGCCAACCCAGATGGGGCTGGACAGCGACGACCCGCGCAGTGCGGGCGAGGTGGGTCAGGTCGGTGTGGCCATCGACTCGGTGCGCGACATGGAGGACCTGTTCCTGGGCATTCCCTTGAGCGCGGTGAGCACGTCGATGACCATCAACGCACCGGCGCCGGTGCTGGTCGCGATGTACGTCGTCGCCGCCGAGCGTCAGGGACTCGACGCCGCGTCGATCATGGGAACCGTCCAGAACGACGTGCTCAAGGAGTACATCGCCCGGGGCACCTTCATCTATCCGCCGAGGCCGTCGTTGCGTCTCGCAGCAGACCTGATCGCCTGGTGCACCGTCAATGCGCCGAAATTCAATCCGATCTCGCTCTCCGGATACCACATTCGTGAAGCGGGCAGCACCGCGGCCCAGGAGATGGCGTTCGCGCTCGCGAATGCGTGCGCGTACGTGCAGGCGTCCATCGATCTCGGTGTCGGCGTCGACGACTTCGCGCCCAAGCTCTCGTGGATCTTCAACACGCACATCGATTTCTTCGAGGAGATCGCCAAGTTTCGAGCGCTGCGACGGATGTGGTCTCGGATCATGGCCAGGCGCTTTGGGGCGCGCGATCCACGCTCGCTCATGCTGCGCACGCACACGCAGACGGGCGGTTCGACGCTGACGGCACAGCAGCCCGAGAACAACATCGTTCGCGCCGCCATCGAGGCGCTCGCAGCGGTGCTCGGGGGCGTCCAGTCTTTGGCGTTGTCGTGCTACGACGAGGCGCTCTCCATCCCGACCGAGAAGGCGCAGCGGATCGCCGTGCGCACTCAGCAGATCATCGCCGAGGAAACCGGGGTGACCAATACGGTCGACCCGATGGGTGGTTCGTACTACATCGAATGGCTCACCGACGAGCTCGAACGTGACGCGCTGCGTCTCCTCGATGAGGTCGACGCTCTCGGCGGTGCGGTGGCGTGCATCGAGAACGGGTGGATGCAGCAGCACATCCAGGACGAGGCATATCGCACCGAGCGGGCGATCGCGG
>Ga0070765_100000676_pt1 | contig 20344 bp, 12 predicted proteins | sample HubBroMetageWFT5_FD_71516 | JGI IMG/M metagenome (GOLD analysis project Ga0070765, IMG submission 71516) | Warmed and freeze-thawed soil microbial communities from the Hubbard Brook experimental Forest, New Hampshire - Hubbard Brook CCASE Soil... | ecosystem: Environmental > Terrestrial > Soil... | reverse complement strand
TCACCTTTGTAGGAAATCCAGGTGCCGGATTTTTCGAGCAGGCCTTTGGAGACGCCGAGATCGATGAGATCGCCTTCGCGGGAGACGCCTTCGCCATAGATGATGTCGAATTCGGCTTCGCGGAAGGGCGCGGCGACTTTGTTTTTGACGACTTTGGCGCGAGTGCGGGAGCCGACGACGCGGTCGCCTTCCTTGATGGATTGAATGCGGCGAATATCGATTCGGATCGAGGAATAGAACTTGAGGGCGCGGCCGCCGGTGGTGGTTTCCGGATTGCCGAACATGACGCCGATTTTTTCGCGGATCTGGTTGATGAAGATGAGGCAGGTGCGCGACTTGGAGACGATGGCGGTGAGCTTGCGCAGTGCCTGGGACATCAAGCGGGCCTGCAGGCCCATTTGCGGATCGCCCATGTCGCCTTCGAGTTCGGCCTTGGGAACGAGGGCGGCGACGGAGTCCACGACGATGATGTCCACGGCATTCGAGCGGATCAGCGTTTCGGCGATCTCGAGGGCTTGCTCGCCATTGTCCGGCTGCGAGACGAGGAGGTTATCCACATCCACGCCGAGCTTGCGGGCATAGGAGGGATCGAGCGCGTGTTCGGCGTCGATGAAGGCTGCCTGGCCGCCGAGCTTTTGGGCTTCGGCGATTACGTGAAGAGTGAGAGTTGTCTTGCCACCCGATTCCGGGCCGTAGACTTCGATGACGCGTCCTCTGGGAAAACCGCCGACGCCGAGAGCGGCGTCAATGGATATGGAGCCGGTGGGGATAACGTTGACGGGGACGAGGACGTCTTTGTTGCCGAGGCGCATAATGGAGCCCTTGCCATGCGCTTTTTCGATGGTTGCGATTGCGAGATCCAAATTTTTAGTTTTTTCGTCGTTCATAAGGCACCTCTCGAATGGGTTCGTTTAGAGTTCCGCTGCGGCGGACGGGCCAGATTCTACCAGAGAGCGGCGGAGACGGCCCGATTGGTTTCTGAAGGGCATCGTAGCATAAGGCGAAGATAAAGCGAAAGTCTTTTTTTGAGGCTTTGTGCGAAAAAATGAACCGGGCGGGCCAACTGTTTTGGGCGGTGGGGGCATCCGGAGACGGTGCGGGGGTTGGTTGGGGGATACAATTGTGGGCTGCGGAGGGCTTGGGATGGGGCGGTGGTTCGGGCGGACGGGCGTTCGGTGGGCGGTGATGATGCTGGGCGTGGTGTGGCTCGCTTTGACGACACCGGGGCAGAAGGTGAACGACAAAACAAAAGACGAAGATGCGCCGGAGCCTGGGGCGGAGCATTACTTGCGCAACCTGGGGCCGTTTGTGATCGAGGGGCATATGTTCACGGTGAGGCTGAGCGTGGTTTGCTACAAGGATGAGAAGCACGCGGGAAAGTGCGACGAGGACGACGAGGAAACGGTGAAGTGGATGAAGATCCTGGACGAAAGCGGGAAGGAGCAATTCAAGCGGACGTTTGAGGTGGCGTTTGCGCATCAGGTGGAGAGGCATGTGGTGGAGGCGACGTTGCTGGAGGGACGGGAGCATCAAGCGCTGGAGATCAAGTACAACAGGCTGCCTTCGCCGCCGAACTCGGGCGAATCGATTCAATTGTTTGCGATGAAGGGTGGAGCGCTGGCAGCGCTGAATGAGAAGCCGCTTCATTACTATGGCGAGCTCGGCGAACTGCCGGCGGGAACGTGGAAGAAAATTTCACGTCGTTTGATGGACGGCGATTCCCTGCCGATTTATGAGCTGACGAGTTACTTCTATGTGTTGGCGCCGGTGCGCGTGAACTGGAAAGATTTTCGGCTGGATGAGCAGGAGAGCGGCGAATTCGAAGTGGCGCAACAGCCTCCTTTCCGGCGACGACCTGACATTATGGCGGACGGGTATGTACATCTCTATGCGGCGCCGGATGGCGCGGGTACGGCGGTAGGGGTGACCGTGACGCCGAAGACGAGCGTGGAAGTTTTGAGGGCGCGGTTTGCAGAGGCGCCGGACAGGCATAGTTCGGCGAATGATACGTGGCTGGAGATTCGAATTGACGGCAAGGTGGGATGGATTATCGGAGCGGATGAATACACGGCGGTGGGGTTGAGTTTTATTAAGTGAGCGGCAAGAATGAAAAAGGCTTTCACCGCAGAGACGCGCCCTTCTGCTCCGCTCAGGGCAAGCCCTCCTGCTCCGCTCAGGGCAAGGAAGACGCAGAGAAAGCTGAAAGAGCAAGGGGCCGGATAGTCGGCGGCGCGTCAGGAATATTTGTAAAAGCCGCGGGCGGTTTTGCGGCCTAGCCAGCCAGCGGCAACGTATTTGCGGAGAAGCGGACAGGCGCGATATTTGGGATCACCGAAACCTCTGTAGAGAACTTCGAGAATATCCACGCAGACGTCGAGGCCGATGAAATCGGCGAGCTCGAGCGGGCCCATCGGATGATTCATCCCCAGCTTCATTACCGCGTCAACGGATTCCGGCGTGGCGACACCCTCCATCACGCAGAACGCGGCTTCGTTGATGAGCGGCATGAGAACGCGATTGGAGACGAAGCCTGGCGCGTCGTTGACGGCGACGGGTTTTTTGCCGAGCGATTCGCAGAGCGACATTGTGGCGGCAAATGTTTCGTCGCTGGTGGCGAGGCCGCGGATGACTTCCACAAGGACCATCATGGGCACGGGATTCATGAAGTGCATGCCGATAAATTTTTCGGGGCGCGAGGTTTGGGCGGCGAGCTGGGTGATGGAGATCGAGGATGTGTTGCTGGCGAGAATGGCGCCGGGCTTGAGGGCGGCGTCGGCTTCTTTCAGGACGCGGAGCTTCAGATCGAGCTGCTCGGGAACGGCTTCGACGGCAAGATCGGCTGCGGCGAGCGCGGCAACATCTGTGGTGGGCTTGATGCGCGCGAGGATCAGGGGCTTATCGGCGGCGGAGATTTTTTCCTTTTTTACTTCGCGGTCGAGATTTTTGGAGATGGTTTCGAGGCCACGGTCGAGGAATCGCTGTTCGACGTCGCGAAGGATCACGTTGTAGCCGGCACGGGCGAAAACGTGGGCAATGCCGTTGCCCATGGTGCCGGAGCCGAGAACGGCGACAGTCTTGATGGAGTGGGTGGACATGGCGGCGATGATGATAGACGAAATGGGCGAAGGAATGGAAGCGGAGGAGGGAAACCCGCGACGAGCTCGGGATGACTGTCCTTACAGGACTGCAAGATTTAGAGGAGCGAGAGCCACGCGACGGTGGTGGCGAGCTTTTCGTCTTGCGTCCAGGGAGGGCCGAGCGTGCGGCCTAGATCGGCGATGCGGCGCGTGAGGATGTTTGGCTTGACGCGCAGAGTTTGCGCGGCGGCAGCGGGGAGATCGCGTTCGCGGGCGGTGAATTGCGGGAGCTTGCAGCGGGCGGCGGCGTGAAGAAGGGCTCTGCGGAAGAGTTCGCCATCGGCGGTATGAATCAAGGCGTGCGAGGAGAGGATCCGCGGGAGCGGAGGAAGCGGGCGGCCGGAAGCGAGGGTGAGGGCGGAGTGCGTGAGGCGGAAGCCATTCGCGAGCAAAGATTTCTGCACGTCGCGGATGGCGCGGAAGGCGAGGCGACGGGCATCGGTTTCGACTTGCGAGATGAAGGCGCGGGCTTCGTCGAGCGGCATTTTTTCGCCGGTGTGATAGGGCTGGCGGAATGTGTAGGTGAAGGTTTCGACGAGGTGGACGCGACGACGGGAGAGAATCATCGGCGCGCCGCCATGGAGAGCGATGGCGACGAGGGACGCCCAGCCGGAGTGAGCGCGAAAGCCGATGGCGGCGGATTGCAAAGAGCCTCCTGGAATGAAGTCTAGAGGGTAAAGGAAACACAGGAAGTGGAGGAGCGTCAAGTGATGCGGGGGACGTTCAGCTGGGGAGGCTCAGCGGTGGAGGGCCTGAGTTTTATTAAGTGAACGGCGCGGGAGAAAAAAGCTTTCACTGAAGAGATGCGCCCTTCGCTAGGCTCAGGGTAAACCCTTCTGCTGCGCTCAGAGCAAGGAGGACGCAGAGAAAACCGGAAGAGCGAAGAGGCCGGCTGCACGGCTGCGCGTGCGGTGGTGGCGGTGGTGAATACTCAACCGCAAATTCAAGGGACCCAGGCTTGAAAACTCAGAGCTGGGCGGTGCCGAAATAACCTGGAGGTTATCGAGAGGCGCGGAGGAGTTCGGAGATGCGGGCGAGGTGATAATCGTCATGTTCGGCGATGAAGAAGAGGAAGTCGGGGACGCGCATCTGAGTTTTCAGGCGCGGGTGCAGAGCGGAGAGATCGAAGAACGACGCATCACTGGTTTCGAGGCGCGTGATCATGGCAAGGCGCGAGAGGCGAAAGGCGGCGAGAACAAGATTCATAGGGCGCGCATTGTGATTCGCTTCGGTGGTGCGGCGATTGGTCATGTCTGCGGGGCGCAGAATCGCGAGACCGTTGGAATAGTCGTCCAATCGGCCTAGCCAGAGTTCTTCGAGGTCGGAGAGATGGCCTGCGTTTTCCTGGATCGACCAGCGGGATCCGTCGCGAAGAGTGGCGACGACGACAGGAACATCTTTTACAAGCTCTTCGAGGCGCGCGGGAGTTCCGCGGAGGCGTTCGATGAGCTCCGGATGCAATCCGGAGGGAATGAGGGAGTCAAATTTGCGTTCGGTCCATGGGATTCGGGCGGTCAAAAGTTCCTCCGCAAGATGACGCGCGGCGCTAGGGACGTTCGACGGCGAGAGCGACTGCGTTGCCGCCGCCGAGGCAGAGCGCGGCGATGCCGCGCTTCAGGTTGCGGCGCTGCAATTCGTAGAGGAGCGTGACGAGAACGCGCGCGCCGGACGCGCCGATGGGATGGCCGAGCGCGACGGCGCCACCGTTGACGTTTACTTTTTCGGGATTGAGGCGCAGGACACGCGTGACGGCGAGGGCGGCAACGGCGAAGGCCTCGTTGAGTTCGTAGAGGTCAACATCCTTGTCGCGATCCCAGCCGGTTTTTGCGAGGAGCTTTTCGACAGCGTCCACCGGCGCCATCATCACCCACTTCGGCTCGACGCCGCTGACGGCCTGGGCGACGATGCGCGCCATGGGCTGCTTGCCGAGCCGGGATGCGTTGGCTTCGCTGGTGACGACAACAGCGGCCGCGCCGTCGTTTGTGCCGGGAGCGTTGCCGGCGGTGACGGTGCCGTCTTTCTTGAAGGCGGGCTTGAGTTTCGCGAGGGCTTCGAGCGATGTGTCTTCACGCGGCGATTCATCTATTTTGATGTTGACGGGATCGCCCTTCTTCTGCGGAATTTCCACGGGAACGATTTGGGCGGCGAAGAAGCACGATTTGATGGCGCGGATGGCTTTGCGATGGCTTTCGACGGCGAAGGCGTCCTGCTCCTGGCGCGAGATGGAATATTTTTCAGCGACGAGTTCGCCGGTCATGCCCATGTGGAAATTTTCGAAGGAGTCCCAGAGGCCGTCGTTGATCATGGAGTCGATCAACTCCTGATTGCCGAGGCGGAATCCGGTGCGCGCATTCTTGATGAGGTAGGGGCAATTGGACATGGACTCCATGCCGCCGGCGACGACGATTTGCGATTCGCCGAGAGCGACCGCTTGCGCGGCAAGCGCGACAGCTTTGAGACCGGAGCCGCAAACCTTATTGATGGTCATGGCGGCGACGCGCGGGTCGAGGCCGCCGCGGAGAGCGGCCTGGCGCGCGGGATTCTGCCCGAGGCCGGCCTGGACAACATTTCCAAGAATTGCTTCGTCAACGAGGTGGGGATCGATGCCCGCACGATGCACGGATTCGGCGACGGCTTTCGAGCCGAGTTCGGTGGCGGAGAGCGGCGAAAGACCTCCCATAAATTTACCGATGGGGGTGCGGACGGCGCTTAAGATGACGGGGTTTTCCACGGGGATTCTCCTTCGGAGCGAACGGCGCCCGACGGAAGGCTGCCGCACCATGAACGTGGCTCCGAGTAATTCAAGTATAGGGGGCGCGGATGGGTGCGGTCAATTTTCGGGAGGGGTTACCGCGCGGGGGCGGAATCGCGGAGGAGGACTACGTCGGAATCGGTGTGCTGGCGGAGCATTGCGAGGGATTTGCCGTCGGGCGACCAATGGAAAGCGACAATCTGCTCGGTGGGAAAATTCGTAATCTGGCGGCCGGCTGAGCCATCGAGCGGCTGGAGCCAGAGGTTGTCCACGCTGTTCTCGCGAATCACATAGACAAGCGCTTTTCCATCGGGAGCAAACTGCGGGCCGATATATATGCGTGGATTCGGATCGAGGAATCGGACGTGGGGCTGGGCGCCTTCATTGAGAGGCAAGAGCCCGATATGCGGAAGAATTGTTCTCGATCCGGAGGCGATTCCCGAAGAGATGAATGCCAACATTTTTCCATCCCGCGAGAGCCCGACATGAGGTTCACCGACGATGGCATTGGAAATCACCGAACCGGGAACGACTTCGGGTTTGCTCGAGGCGTCAAGTGGGACGCGCATGATGTTGCCGTTGACCTCGGAGTAATATGCCTGCTTCGAATCGGCTGAGCAGACGGGATAGAAATCGAGCTTACCGAAAGACAACTGCTTCGGATCGCCTCCATTGGAGTCCGTACGCCAGATGTTGATCGTGTTGGTTCCGCCTTTGCCAGGCCAACTGAAGATCAGCGTATTGCCGTCAGAACAAGTATGCATTCCAAAAGCACCATTGTCGTTCAAGAGGAGCGTTTTGGCACTGCCCTCGGAGGAAATGCGAAGGATATCCGACCCCTCGTGGAGATAGAAATCACCACTCGACGTCCAGGAGAAATCGTCCATCCTGGTTTCCTGCGTTAAGGAGGGATTGGGAGGAACAGCCCCGGTGCCCGCGGCGGGAAAGACGTAGAAGCTACGCAAAGTTTTCTGTTGCACGGTAGCAAGGGTTTTGCCGTCGGCGGAAAGCGTGAGAGTGAGGTAACTGTTGGTGTCCTTGGTGATCTCCTGAAACTCGCCGCCGGGAAAAGAGATCAACCCGATTTGATTGCGCTTGAAGTCACCGGATTGGCCCTGGTAAAGCGCCAGGAGCCCCCTGCCGTCGGGGAGCCATTGAATTTTTCGAATGACCTTGTCCTTGTACGCGGCGGCAGACTTGGCGTGGCCGGAATCAACATCAAAGAGCCGAATGGTGCTGAGTTGATCTCCCAACTGAAGAACGGAGGAGGCGACCTGATTGCCTCCCGGCATCCACGCGAGAAATTGAGAACCCTCTTGGGCAGGGCCACTGGCAAACATTTTCTCGTCGGTGCCGTCCAGATTGGAGGTGAGTAGCTGATATTTGCCGACTTCGGGATCGTTATAGCGGGCGAAGGCCATGCGGCGACCGTCGGCGGAAAACGTAAAATTGGTATCAATGTCGCGGACAATCAGTTGCGGAGCGCCGCCGAGAACGGGAGCGCGGAAAAGGTTGAACTCGTCTAAAACGGCGGTTTCCGCCTTGCGGAAATAAATATAGTCTCCATCCGGAGAAAAAGAGAGGTCGCGATAGGCGGTCTCGGCAGGCGCGCTCACCTGGGTATCGCTATTCGTGGCAACGTTGCGTAGCCAGAGACTGCTCTTCCCGGCGTCATTCACTTCGGTGAGGATGTATTTTCCATCCGGGGAGATGGCAGTGAGGGCGGATTTTCCATTGTTTGAGATTTGCGAGATGTTGAAATTCTGAAATGGGGGGGCGGCGGATTTTCCGTGGAGCAAAGAATAGAGGCCGTAACCCGCGCCGGCGATAAGGAGGAGTACGACGACCGCCGCGACGGCGAGCTTGCCTTTATTTTGTTGCGCGGCTTCGACAACCATCGAACTGCTGGAATGCGAGCCTGAGCGGAGGGCGCTATCGGGGGGCGCCGGCGCACTGGATGAACTGCTTTGCGATGAGGCGTCTGGCGGCGCGCCAGCGATGGCGACACCGCCCGAGAGGCGGCCTGAATCGGTGTCGCGCTTGAGGCGCTTGAGGTCGGCGCGCATGTCCGCGGCGTGCTGGTAGCGCGTCTCGCGATCTTTCTCGAGCGCTTTGGCGATGACGCGTTCGAATTCCTGGGGAATGTCCGCGTTCAAGCGCACGGGTGCCACCGCGGGGCGATTCAGGATCGCATCGAAAATCAAGCCGGTGGAATCGCCACGGAAAGGCAATTGGCCGGTAGACATTTCATAGAGAACGACGCCGAAGGAGAAGAGGTCGGTGCGCGCGTCGAGTTCCTTGGCGCGGACCTGCTCGGGCGACATGTAGGCGACGGTTCCCAGAGTGCTGCCGGGGCTGGTGAGCTGGTCGGTGTCCACGCCCTGATTGGGCATGGTTACGCCGCTGGCGAGGGCGCTTTTTACCGCGGCGACTTTTGCGAGACCGAAGTCGAGAATTTTAGCGTGGCCGCGGCTGGTGATGAAAATGTTGGCAGGCTTGACGTCGCGGTGGACGATGCCTTTGGAGTGAGCGGCGTCGAGCGCATCGGCAATTTCGATGGCGACTTCAAGCGTGAGTTCCAGCTCCATGGGACGGCCAGAGATGGTGTGCTTCAGGGTTTTGCCTTCGAGATACTCCATGGCGATGAAGGCTTTGCCGGCGTCTTCACCGATATCATGAATCGTGCAGATATTCGGATGGTTGAGCGCAGAGGAGGATTTGGCTTCGCGGCGAAATCGTTCGAGCGCCTGGGGATCGCGAGCGAGATCGTCGGGGAGGAATTTGAGAGCGACGAAACGGTCGAGGCGCGTGTCCTCGGCTTTGTAGACGACGCCCATCCCTCCGCCACCCAGCTTTTCGAGGATGCGGTAGTGCGAGACAGTTTGCCCGAGGAGTGGTTCGGCCATGCGGCGCTTATATTATGGTGAGGACTAAAGCAAGTCAACGAACGTGGAGAGGAAGCGAACGCCATCGGGACCCAGTCGAGCGCGCGCTGCCGGGAACCGGGCGAAACCTAAAGCGACGAAGGCGAGTCTATTGATGCAGCCGATGGTCGCAGAGTAATATACCGGGAATTCAGAAACTACTTTCCACCGAGGGGCTATGAAACGAATCGCCGCCAAGCGCGCAGTACTGGTTGTTGTTTCCTTCGCCGTGATGCTTTCCATGGGAGCGGAGGCCGCGAAAAAAACTGCCGCTCGCTACGGGAACGCAGACGCGATCACCGAAGAAGAAATGAAAATCTATGATTATTTTCTTGCGTCGGATCAACTGGAGGGACGGAATTTTCCTTCACGGGGTTACGACACGGCGGCGCTCTACGTGGCGAGTCACCTGGCGGAATGGGGACTCAAGCCGGGAGGAAGCACGGGGGACACGAATGGCCCGCTGCAACCTTATCTGATGCCGTTCGAACTGGTGAGCAAGCAAATTGTGCAGGCAGAGACAAAAGCGTCGCTGACAGCGCCGCCAGGTTTTCGGCGCGGCGGATTATCCGTGGCTGGCGCGCCGACGAGCACGGACCTGGAATATGGGAAGGATTGGACGATGGCGGGAGGGGGATTCCGAGGCCCTGGGCTGGGTGAATCGTTTGACGCCACGGGAAATTTGTTTTTTGCGGGCAACGGCTACGTGATCAACAAAACGAATGTGAATCCGTATGCGGGCATCGACGTGAGCGGAAAAATTATCGTGGTGGCCGGGCTGCCGCCCGAAATTGTGGCGCAGCGCGCAGACGCCGCAGCCGCGGCCCGAGGCGGGCGCATGCCGGACGCGGCGAGCCCCCTCGGCGCGAATTGCACCGACTATCTGACGCCGGAAGAATATGCGGCGAAAAACGGCGCGTTGGCGGTGGTCACGATTGCCGACTTCCAGCAACTTGCGGGCATGGCGAATCCCAATCCGCTGCTGGCGGCGACACCGATCAACGGCCCGAATTTTCAAGTGGTGAAATTTCAGGAGCCGCCAGCGTGTCCCGCGGCCCCGTCGATCGTGGCGGGATTGAAAGCGGCAGACATCCTATTCCAAGGCGAGCCGACGGATGCGGCGCGAGTGTTCTACGCGGCGGGCGCGAATACAAAACTGGATTCGATGGAATTGAACCCGGTGAAGAAACTTACTTTGCACGTGGTGATTCGCGCCGAAAAGGGCCACGGTGAAAATGTAGTGGGAATCGTCGAGGGCGGCGACCCGGTGCTGAAAAACGAATACGTAGTGATCAGCGCGCACTTGGATCATATCGGATTGAGCGCGCCGCTGCCGAACGGACACAACGTCAACAACGGCGCGGACGACGACGGCTCGGGCTCGACCGGGCTGCTGGCGATCGCAAGGGCTTACGCGCAAGGAGCGGCGAAAGGCATCCGGCCGAAGCGCAGCATCATCTTTTTGTGGAACGGTGGCGAAGAGAAGGGCTTATGGGGCTCGCGTTACTTTGCTGAGTTCCCTTCCGTGGATCTGACCGAAGTGGTGGCGGACCTGAATATGGATATGATCGGGCGCACGAAAGGCGCCGGATATTCCGATCCCGATCCCACGCATAGGCTGGTGAATCCGGGGGAAGTGCTGGTGGTGGGCCCGAACATCAGCAGCGACGACCTTGAGGCGACGATCGAGGGCGTGAACAACGATTTCGAGAAATTGAAGCTCGACCATTTCTACGACGCCACGGCGCCCGACGACACTCACGATAACCTTGGGCCGAAACCGAATGGCCAGCGCATTTTTTACAGGAGCGACCACTACAACTTTGTCAAGGTCGGAATTCCGATTGCATTTTTTACCGTCGGGTTGCACCCGGATTACCACCGGCCGACGGATACGCCGGAAAAAATCGACTACAAGGAAATTCAGGTGGTGTCGAAGACGGTCGCCGCTGTGGCGTGGGAGCTTGGGAATCAGGCTGGGCGCCCCAAGCTGAATGCGAAGCTGCCGGACCAATTAGTGAAAGACATGAAGAGCGCGCAGGATCAAGGATGGGGGAAAATCACGCCGGTGTTGGCGCCGCTGCCGGGAGAACCCTTCTAGGCCGCGAAGATCCAGCCTTCCATGGCATCCCGGATGTAAGAGGATTGGTTTCGCTTCCCCTTCGCCTGCCGAATATCTGGTAGGATTATGTGCTCTTGCGTTCGCACCGGCACCCTGACCGATGACTTCCCACACATCAAAGGATGGATTCCCGCTGAATGACGAGCAGAGGCGCGCCGTGGAACATGGCGAGGGTCCTCTGCTGGTGGTGGCGGGCGCGGGCACGGGGAAGACGCGCGTGATCACGGAGCGCATCCGCAAGCTGCTGGAATCCGACCCGGAGCTTTCGGGCGAAAATATTCTGGCGTTGACGTTCACGGATAAAGCCGCCGGTGAGATGAAGCATCGGGTGGTGAAAGCCATCGGTGAGCGGGCCGAAGGCGTTTGGGTGAGCACGTTTCACAAATTCTGCCTGGAGAAAATCCTGCGCGCGGCGAATTCCGAGATTGAGCCGCTGGAAGACACCGACCATCACATCCTGCTGCGGCGACACATCAGTGAACTTGAATTGAAGCTTTTCCGGCGGCTGCAGGAGCCGGGCGAATTCCTCGACGATTTCGTGAAATTCTTTTCGCGCTGCCAGGACGAGCTGGTGACGCCGGACAAATACCAGGAATACGCGGACGGGCTGCGGCGGAAATTCGAGAAGGACAAGAAATCGCTGGAACCGGATGCACGAGCGATCGCGGAAGAGATGGTGGCGCGCCAGGAAGAGCTGGCGCGCGTCTACCGCGTGAGCGAGCGGCTGTTGCGCGAGCGGAACCTTTCCACATTTGGCGCGCAATTGCTGCAGGCAGCGGAACTGCTGCGCGGGGACACGGCGCTGCTGCAGCGGATGCGGGAACAATTCCGCTACATCCTGGTGGACGAATTTCAGGACACGAATATCGCGCAGCTCGAGCTGCTGTGGCTGCTGGCAGAAGATCGCCGCAACATCATGGCGGTGGGGGACCACAACCAGGCGATTTACCGTTTCCGCGGCGCGTCGTATGGAAGCTTCACGATTTTCCTGCAACGCTTCTGCGGAATACGCGAGCCGAAGTTGGGTCCGGCGACGAAGAAGCATCTTGCGACGCTTTCGCAAAACTACCGTTCGACGAAGCGGATCCTGAATGTGGCCGACGCCGTGATTCGCAATAACGAGCAATCACCGCTGCTGCCGCTGAACAAACTGACGACGGAGAATCGCGAAGGGGAAGAGATACGCGTGGTGGAATTTGGCGCTCCGGCGGAAGAAGCGTGGTGGGTCGCGGGGGAGCTGGACAGACTGCATGAAGCGGGAGCGGCGTGGCACGACATGGCCGTGCTGTACCGCAAGCACACGCACCGCGAGTCGCTGCTGGATGCACTGCGGCGGAAGTCTATTCCGTTCGTCATCAAGAAATTTTCGATCCTTTCGAGCACGCTGGTGCGCGACCTGCTTGCATGGCTGCGCGTGATCGGCGAGCCGGGCGACAACGTGGCGTGCGCCCGAGTGCTGGCGGCGCCCTATTGGGGACTGGAGCCGCGCGACCTGGTGCGGCTGGCCGAGCGCGCGGAGAAAAATCACCGGCGCTCGCTTTCGGATGAACTGGAAACCGCGAGGGGCGAGGCGCCGTTTACGCGCGCGGGCGTGCGGTTGGGGGAATTTGTCGAGCAGCTGAACAAATTGCGGCAGAACGCGCGACGAATGTCCACGACCGAACTGCTGGACGAATTGATCGGCGCGCTGGGGCTGGCGCCGCTGCCATCGGAGATAGACAGGCACTATCTGGAACGGTTCGTGAAGTTCGTGAAGGAGTGGGAGCGAAAGAGCGAAGGAAAGCGGCTGCGAGATTTTCTGGAATATCTCTATTACTTCGCCGAGGCGCACGGGGATATTCATCTGGAAACGGAACTCTCCGACGACGCGGTGCAATTGATGACCGTACATTCGGCGAAAGGCCTGGAGTATCCGCACGTTTTCGTGCTGCGGCTTACGAAGAGTGACTTTCCCTCCGGGCAGCGCAGGCCGGTGTTCGAATTTCCGGCGGAGCTGATGAAGGAAGAAAAGCCCGAGGGCGATTTCCACATTCAGGAGGAGCGGCGCCTTTTTTACGTGGCGCTGACGCGCGCGCGGCAGAGGCTGACGCTTTCGACGGTGGTCAACAAGCGGAAGCGCCCTTCACCGTTTCTGGAGGATTTTCTGCAGGAGCCCAAGATTCAGAAATTCGACGCGGTGCAGACTTCGCCGAAGGTCGATGTGCCCGCGGTGGAGGAAACAACCGGCTCATTGCCCGATTCGGCGAGCGGGGGGCAACTTTTCGGGCCGGCGAGTGAAGAGGCGCGCGCGTATTCGCGGATTGCCGTGTGGGCGAAGGCATTTCACCCACCGCGCCCGGAGCCTTTGCAACTGAGCGCGTCCGCGATTGATGCGTACGACCGCTGCCCGATGAAATATATGTTTCAGTATCACTGGAGCATTCGCGGAGGACCGCACGCGGCGATGACGTTTGGAAACGTGATGCATACGACGATCAAGGAATTCGTGGCGGAGACGCAGAAAAAGAAGAGTGTGCCGTTTGGAGACGTGCTGGCGATTTACGACCGCGAATGGTATTCGGCCGGATTCGCCGACGAGTACATGGAAAAAGAATACCGGCTCGAGGGACGCAAGCAGCTTGAGGCATTTCATCGCAGCACCATGGCTGCGCGAGCGGACGTGATGTTTCAGGAAAAGGCGTTCGAGCTGCCGCTGGAACACGAAGTGGTGATCACCGGGCGAATGGACCAGGTGAACCGCATGGGCAAAGACGAAGTGGAAATTATCGATTACAAGACCGGGCGGCCGAGAGATGCGAAGAAAGCGGCGGAGGATCTGCAGTTGAGCATCTACGCGCTGGCAGCGCGCGAGGTGCTGGAGCTGACTCCGTCAAAGCTCGTCTTCTACAATTTGATGACGAACGAGCCGGTGGCCACAACGCGGGACGCAAAGACACTGAAAGCCACGAAAGAGAAAATCACGGAAGTGGCGGACCTGATTCGCGCGGGGGAATTTCCAGCGAAGCCGGGCTTCGTTTGCGGATTCTGCGATTTCAAGCCGATCTGCCCGGCGCACGAGCACTTGATTTCGATTCGACCGGCTGACGGCAAGACGCGTGGCGAGAATTAGGGCTGCGCGGACTGGTTTGCTGAAAATAAAAGCGGGGCATCCTCCGCGCGGATGCCCCGCTTTGTTTTCTCGAGAGGCTCCGCGAAACACCCGAAGCCCGGATCGGTTCCGCGCATGACTACTGTGGAACTTTCTCCCTCCAAGCGAGCGCGGATTAAATTTCCATTCGCGCTCCACTTGCAGTTCCATCTATAAGGTCGCGCGAGAATGAAGTCAAGGGGAAAAACTTCCACTCAAATTTAATTCTTTGAGAATTCTAAGAGTGCAGAAATGAATTCAAATGAAAAATCGGCGCACGGCGCGACGAAAACCGGCGGACGGCGGCGTGTTAGTGGCCCACACCAATCGCGCTCTGATAATAACCCTCGCGCGCGGTGACGTTGAGCCCCGGGCGGCGCACGCGGACTTCAATGGTGTGGTAGTCCTTGTCTTTATGAATATCCGTGGGCGAGAAAGTAAGCGTATATTCGTTGCGGGCCTCTTCGGTGACGTCGGAATAGAGGCGCTCGAGGTCCGACTGCTTGGATGCAACAAACGTATCACCTCCGGTATCGAAGGTAAATTTCTGGATATCGTCCGCACCCTTCTGGACGAACACTTTGCCGATAGGAAGCGAGTGGCTGACGGAAATGGAATAGACGGTGACGTCGTCGGCGAGCAGAGTGTGGATGGTTTCTTCCACGGAGTGCGTGTTGTGCTTGGAATTGCTGCCGTCGGAGATCAGGAAAATGATCTTGCGGCGCTCGCGGCCGCGGGACTTCAACAAGTCCGCCGCGGCGTAGACGGCATCATTCAGGTCGGTGTTATTGGCGTATCGGCCTGACCCGTGCTGCGGAGCGCCGCTGCCGTTGGGCTGCGGCTGACCGTTGATGATGGGCCCCTCGGTTGTGGGATCGTCCACGATGGTGGAAGAATGGGAGCCGAGCTCGAGCCGCTTGAGCGAGGTGAAGAGCGCGTCGTTGCTGGGAGAAAAATCGGCGATGGTATTGGGAAAAGCATCGTAGGTGACCAGGGCCACTTCGTCGTTGGGCCCGAAGCCGGCCGCGATGGAGATCAGGCTCTTTTGAACTTGCGCGGAAGGCTTTTCTGAAAGATCGTTGTCAATCAGGACGACGGCGGAAAGCGGGAACGGGTTGGAATCGAAAAGGATCACCTGCTGCTCGATGCTGTCGGCGAAGACGCGGAATTCGTCTTTGGTAAGGTCGCCGATCAGCTGGCCCGCGCCGTTCTTCACGGTGACGGGTACGATGACAAGATCGGTGCGAGCTACGATGCGCTGCCTCATGCCACCTTGCTGCGGCGCGGACTTTCCCGGCGATTCGGCCGGAGCGGACTGCGGGGCTTGAACGGGCGGCGGAGGCGGCACTGTATTTTGCGACTGTGGAGCATTCGGAAGAGAGGTTGATTGCGAATATGCAGATGGCACTCCCGCAAGGGCGGCGAGGAGAATTGCGGCGCCGGCAAGACCCAATCTGGTTCGCGTCATCGAACGTCCTCGATTCTTGATGCGGGGCGATATGAAAAGATATTCTGCATCTCACACGTCCGAGCAAAAGGTGCAAACATCCGCTGGGGCGTATGATGCATCGTACCAGTCGGAACGAATCCCGGGGGAGATTATACAATGCGTCTGACCAGTGTTGCGGTGGGCATTCTTGCTCTGGGGTTGGCGGGATACCCGGCGATCGGGACAATCATGGCGCGAGCCGCGGCGCCGCAGCGGACGCCCGCTGCCAGCGGCCAGGGGGCTGCGGGCTCCGATTTGAACGCGAGCCGGTCTTTTGCACGACAATCTTCCGCTCAACAATCTTCCGCGCAGCAGGCGGACCAATCCAAGCAGGACCAGATCCCCACAGCGCAACAAACGCTGAAAGTTGGCACGCAGGTGGTGAACGTGTTTGCCACGGTGCGGGACAAGAAGCACGCAATCGTCAATGGGCTCACCCAGGATGATTTCAAGGTGTATGAAGACGGAGTGGAGCAAAAGGTTTCCTTCTACTCGAAGGAAATGAACCTGCCCATCACGCTGGCCATACTGATTGATACGAGCGGAAGCCAGACGGAAATCCTGGGAGCGGAGCAGGACACGGCGTCGCGGTTCGTGAAAGAAATTATGCGGAAGAAGGACGAAGCGATCGTCATCAGCTTCGATTTCGACATAAATCTTCTGGCGGATTTCACCGAGGATACCGCCGTGCTGGAGCGCGCCATCCGCCACGCGGAAATCAATGCGGTTTCGAGCGGCGGCGTGGTGACGCCCGGCACCCTCCCACAAGGCCAAAACGGCGGAACGGATCTGTACGACGCTGTTTACCTGGCTTGCCACGACGAATTGGCGTCAGAGGCGGGACGCAAGGCGGTGGTGGTGTTGACGGATGCGGAGGACACAGGGAGCAAACTTTCACTGCAGGAATCGATCGAATCGGCGCAACGCTCGGACACGGTGGTGCATATCCTGCTGCTCTCAGACGAACCATTCTATTACCGCATGGGGATGGGGTACAGCGGCGAGGGCGTGGCGAACAAGATGACCGGCGAAACGGGCGGCCGGATGATCGTGGTCCGCAACGAGCGGACCCTGGAAAAAGCGTTTGATGAGATCGCGGAAGAGTTGAGGTCGCAATACGTGCTTGGCTACTACCCCACGAACGATAAACGAGACGGGACTTTCCGCAAGATCAAAGTGGAAGTGAAGAATTCGGACATGAAAGTACTGGCGCGCAGGGGATATTACGCGCCGACGCACTAGGGCCCGCCGCTTCGGCGAAGCCAGAAAATTCCCTCCCAACACAGGCAGTCAAGGTTTCCTGGATTGTTCACACATGGCTCTTGACGCGCGTCTCCGCGCGGAGTATGTGGAACATTCAATTTGACCGATGAAAGGACACACCATGGAACGCAATCGAATCACTCGACGCGATTTGTTGCTGGGCACAGGAGCGTCTTTGGCCGCGCTTGCCGCGCGCCCGAGGTTTACAGGAATGGTCAATCGCGCGCCTCAGGAGCAGGCTCCGCAGGAATCTCCGGAGGTGGTGGCGGACCGCCTGCGCCGAATGAAATGGTGGCACGAGGGGAAATTCGGAATGTTCATTCACTTTGGGCTGTACAGCGTGGTGGGGCGCCACGAGTGGGTGATGGAAAATGAAGGCATCCCCGTGGCGGAATACCAGCGGTTGGCAAAGGAGTTTAATCCGAAGCCGCACGCGGCGCGCGCGTGGGCGAAGCTGGCGAAGCAGGCGGGGCAGAAATATATGGTGATGACCTCAAAGCACCACGAGGGCTTTTGCAATTTTGATACAAAGCTGACGAACTACAACGCGGCAAAGCAGGCGGCGGGGCGCGATTTGCTGCGGGAATACGTGGATGCCGCACGCGAAGAAGGGCTGCGCGTGGGCTTTTATTATTCGTTGATGGACTGGCACCATCCGGACGGCGCGCATTGCGCCACGGATGAAGCGGCGCGGAAGCGGTTTGTGGAGTACACGCACGGGCTGGTGCGGGAGTTGATGACGAATTACGGAAAAGTTGACGTGCTGTGGTACGACGTGGATTGGCCGCTGGACGCGAAGGGCTGGGAATCGGAGCGCATGAACAAAATGGTGTTCGAACTGCAGCCGGACATCATCGTGAACAACCGGAACGGCCTGCCGGGAGATTTCTCCACGCCGGAGCAGGAGATCGTGGCATCGAAAAACGGGCGGGCCTGGGAAAGCTGCATGACGATGAACGACAGCTGGGGATACCACCGCGCGGACGACAACTGGAAGAGCAGCAAGACGATCGTACGCAACGTGATCGAGTGCGCGGGCGCGGGCGGAAATTATTTGCTGAACATCGGGCCGAAGCCGGACGGGTCGATCCCGGAAGAATCCATCCGCATTTTGACGGAGACGGGCGAATGGATGGCGCGCAATGGCGAGACGATTTATACCTCGGACGCGTGCGAGCGCGGCTGGGAGAATTACATGGACTTCACCTGCAAGGGGAACACGCTCTACATGCATGTGTATTTCTGGCCGGGCGATTACGTGGCCTTCAGTGGACTGCAGACGAAGGTGAAGTCAGCGCGCTATCTGACCACGGGAAAGCCCGTAGCGTTTGAGCAAGGGCCTTTCCGCGTGAAATTCACGGGACTGCCGATGCAGGCGCCGGACCAACCGGTGACGACTTTCGCGATTGAATGCGAGTCAACGCCAAAACGGGATTCGGATTACGTGAGGCGCGAGCGGCCGCGCGAGGGAGTGGGAATTTAGCAGGAACGCGAGGCGCGGCGGGCGGAACGGTCTATTTGCCGGGAGCAGCGGGGCGACCCGGAGTGCCTGCGTAATAACCCTTACGAGTGCGAACGATCAAGCCCTTGTGGTCTGTATCCACCTGAATTTTGCGATAGGCTCCGTTCAGCGCGGAGTTCGTGGGCGAGTAGGCGATGAAATACTGGCTGCGCAATTCGATACCGATGTCGAGGAAGGATTGCGCAAGGTCGTCAATCTTATAAGGAAAGAAAACGCGGCCGCCGCTTTCGTCGGCGAACTGCTGCAGAACTTTGTCGCCAGGATCGAGATGATATTTTTGCGGCTTGGTCTGGTCGTCCACGGCAAGCCAGTCCGTATTGGTGCTGACGGAGTAGATGGAAACCTCGGCGCGGATGGCGGACTCGAGGGCTTCGCTGATGGCATGGTCGCTTAAGTTGTCATCGCCGTCGCTGATGACCACGAGGACGCGGCGAACATCCTGATTCGGACCCTTGGGCAGGGGCGCATTCTGGAGCCTTTGCGACGCAAGAAAAATGGCGTCATTGAGAGCGGTCCCTCCGCCCGCACGCTGCTTGTGAATCGCATCCACGAGGAAAGAAAGATCCCCCGTGAAATCCTGGATGACTTCGGGCTCGTTGTCGAAAGTCATCAGGAACGCCATGTCCTTGTTGCGCCGCACCACGGAGGTCAGGAAATCCACGGCGGCGTCCTGCTCGAATTGCAGGCGTGGGCGAATGCTGTTGGAAGTATCGAGCAACAAACCGATGCGGAGCGGGAGATCAGTTTCCCGCGTGAAGTAGCGGATATCCTGTGCCTGGCCGTCTTCCATGACGCTGAAATCTTTCTGGTTCAAGTCCGTGACGAAACCGTGATGGCGGTCCATCACCGTGGCGACGAGGCGCACCATTGTGGTGGGAACCACGATGGACGGACCTTGCTGCTTCGGCTCGGGCACCTGCGGGTTTTGGTCCGTCTGTTGCGGCGGAGGAGGTGCAGGCGTCTGCTGCGCGTGAACGAGGCTTGCCGAAAGGATGCAAAAGACAGCCAGCGTCGAAAGAGCCCGGGACAGCTTCATGGGAACGATTATAGGAACTCGCGCAAGGCGGCGTCAATCAATCCCGGATCGGAATTGGTGGCGCGAGAAAGGTCCCGTGCGTAGGCGCTTAGTTCCGCGGGGAGAGGGGCGCGCACTTCCAGGCGCTTGCCGGTGCGCGGGTGCAGGAAAGCAATTCGAGCGGCGTGCAGAAAATTCCGGCCGAGGGGAGGAAGCAGGAGCGTGCCTACGCGCTCCTGCGCGGGGGCACCGTAGACGGTGTCTCCCACAACCGGGGTGGCAAACGCGGAAAAATGGACGCGAATCTGGTGGGTTCGCCCGGTGTGCAGGCTTGCCTGAACCAGCGTATAGGCGGCTATTCGAAGCAGGACGCGCCAATCGGTGCGCGCCTCGCGGCCTTCGCGGCGGCGGGCCGTCATCCGCGAGCGGCGCTGCAAATCGCGCGCAACGGGGAGATCGATCCGGCCGGACTCACCCTTTACCTTTCCATGGAGGAGCGCAACATAGATTTTTTCCATCTGGCGTTCGCGAAATGCCTCGACGAGCTTTTTGTGGGCGGCATCGGTGCGCGCGATGATTATGGCGCCCGAGGTTCCTTTGTCGAGGCGATGCACGATTCCGGGCCGCATGGGACCGCCGATGGTGGAGAGCCCGTCTCTCCCGCCCGCACGATGGAGCAGCGCGGCGACCAACGTGCCCGATTCCACTCCCGAACCGGGATGGACAATCAAGCCCGCAGGCTTATTCACGACCAACAGGTCTTCATCTTCATAGAGAACATCGAGAGGAATATTTTCGGAGGGAACGCCGGGGGGCGGAGGCGGCGGAATCTCCACGGTGATGATTTCGCCGAGTTCGGTGCGATGCGAAGGCTTCCGCGCGATTCCGCCGACCAGCACGCGGGCTTCGTCCATCAACGACTGAATTCGCGAGCGGCTCAGCTGCGGAAGTTGCGAGACGAGAAAGCGGTCAAGCCGCTGACCGGATTGCTCC
>Ga0070765_100000675_pt1 | contig 20357 bp, 16 predicted proteins | sample HubBroMetageWFT5_FD_71516 | JGI IMG/M metagenome (GOLD analysis project Ga0070765, IMG submission 71516) | Warmed and freeze-thawed soil microbial communities from the Hubbard Brook experimental Forest, New Hampshire - Hubbard Brook CCASE Soil... | ecosystem: Environmental > Terrestrial > Soil... | reverse complement strand
ACCGCAAGCCCACCGCAAAACTACACTCCACGCCAAAACCCACGTTTTTCAAGCGTTTAATCCCCGGTACAGGGATTAATCGTCGACCTAAGTTACTGATTATAGGGATGATAACGGCTTCTAATCCGCGGCAAACCGCGTATCACGATGACCCGCAATGGTCGGCGTCATTTTCGATTCAGGTTTGCGTTCAGCAAATCGCAGGGACCACACGGAGAATCTAGCCTGCTCGATAGAGGCCGATGGCTTGCAAGTCTTCGTCGGTGTGAATCCAACCTTCTTTGCCGTCGATGCGAACTTTTACCCAGATGTCGTCGCCTACTCCGAGCTCGATTTCATCTGTCTCTTCTTTCCACGTCACCAGAACTTTTCCCGCAAGGATTTCGACTCGGGAATCTTTCTTGACTACAACGTGCGCCGGCGTCCCGATTTGCTCGTTGGATTCAGAAAACATCCGCACGAAAGTCAGATCCTGTTCGCCGGGATGTCGCTCGACTCCTTCGATGGGCATCTCGCAGCCGCCCTCGGCCATCCCGTGTCCGGTTTGATAGAGGCAGTGCTGCGCCAACGCCAGCTTGCCTTCCATCCAGTTCACTCGCACCGGCAAGGAAACGAAAAAGTAGCCGGTAAACAAGCGGAACTTCAATTCGTCGGGGAGAATCTGCGTGAGGTTGCCGACATGATTGACCTTGCCGGGAACGAATTCTCCCATTTCGCCTTCCGCGGAAAGCGGCTTTCCGATGCGAGAGAGTTTTCCTTTCACAACGCCGAAAATCTGCCAGGGGCCAACGCTCATCGGCGCGGACGGCAGGCATCCGGTATCAAGCAGCAGGCCCGCGCCGTTGCTTCCGGTAATCGGTTTGACATTCACCGAGCAGGTGTCAGTGAACTCGCCGTCTTCGACCGCATGTGGAAATTCTTCGTGATGCAGCACCGCTCCGGCGGCGTCAACAATATCGAATGACGCGAGCGCCAGCGCAGACTCGCCTTGCTTGCCAGTTATGCGCAGGTTGTGTGCGACAACGGTAAACGTCTGGCCGCCGAACGCGAATGGTCCTTTACGTTCTTCGATGTTTTGAAATTCCGGTTTTGCAGACGGCCGGGTCGACGTCTGACTCGCTTGTTGAGTATTTGGCGTTGGCGATTCACGCTGCGGCGTTTGCCTGAAGCCTGGAGAGAAGGCCGCGACCAGCAGGAGAACTCCCGAGACTGTGCGATTCGAAAACATATTTCGTGAGCCGTTGATTGATGCAGCTCTTTTATTCATTCTAAGTGGCATGCGCAACCAGCGCCACAGCCGCGCGTGCAAGTGCAGCGCAAGAGGTACGATGCCCCGGCGCATTCACAAAACGCACACGGCGTGAACTAGCTGCATAGTTATCTATGTTAGTATTCGTCCCTTCTGAAAGTATTCCAGATCCATTTTTGGATGAATTCATGAAGCGTCCTATGTGGCTAGTTTCCGTCGCAATCCTTGGAATCGGGCTGTTCTTTGGGAGCAGTTCAACTGCGCAGAACCTCGAGTTTCTTTGGAAAAAGGATTTCCCCAAAAGTGTTTCCTGGTATGCGCGAACTTCACCCGGGGTTCTGCTGGTCAAGTCGGGGAACAGCTTGACGGCGGTGGATGGGAAAGATGGGCGGCAGCTGTGGGAACTTGCGGATGTGCGGTTGGACAGCACGTCCGTGGTGGATTTGCCCGGAGCGGAAAATCGGGGACTCAACTTGCTGGAAGTGCCCTGGATGGGAGTGCTGCTGTTGAACGGAGCAAGATTGCCAAGCGATGCCGAGCGCCGGCTGATTGCGCTGAACTTGATGACTGGAGAGCGGCTGTGGGATGCCCCAGCGGTGGAAGAAATGATGACGGTGATTCCGTTTTACGAGAGTGGGCAGATTGTGGTGGCGGCGAGAAGAGTGCAGAAAAAAATCCTGGTGGCTGAAGCAGCGGCGGCCTCAGCCGCCTCCGCGGCTGCGGCTTCCGAGGCGCCGTTTCTATTTGCCTCAGGCGTGCTTCCTTATCCATACCGGTTCGAACTGGAGCGATTGGATCTTGCCACGGGGAAAATCCAGTGGAAGATGGAATACCCGCACACGTTCACTCCGGGACCCGTAAGCTTGAGTGCATTCGGCGACCATCTTTTCATTTATTTCAGCAATCGCTTTCTGGGCTGCGTGGGCCTGGCAGATGGGAACGTGGTGTGGGAAGACGGCGCGAAACATTTGTGGTCGGGGAGTCTGCCGCTGCGGTTGGAAGCGGCAGATGGGCGATTGATCTATGTATCCAAGGATCTGCAGGCGATTGAACCCGCGACGGAAAAGGTGGCTTGGTCTATCGAGGACCTCGGAAAAGTTACAGGGATTTTTGTGCATGACGGCTTGGCGGTGGCGCTTGGCGAGAAGCGGATGGCCGCGGTGGACACGGCGAGCGGAGCTGAGCGCTGGCGTGTGAAGACTCACGGGCATACGACAAATCTACTTTGGGATAAGGGCTCGGACGCACTCCTGTATATGGATTGGGGAGGTCTGCATCGAGTGGAGCGAACCACGGGAAAAGCGCTGTTGGACGCGAAGCTGCAAACGGACTTTCCGCCGTACTACCTGCGGAAGGCAGGGCCGAAGGCTGTGGTGGCGATCGGGGATCACGAGACCGATAGTTACGAGACGGAGAAAGGGCAACTGCTTTTCACCGAGGGGAAGCTGACTGGGTTGTTCCGCTCCGATGCGTTTCTAGACGATTGGCCTATGCCCGAGGATGGACAGGAGTTGGTGCGAATGGTTCCGGCGCCAAGCGGAGATGCGGAGTGGGAAGGCGCTCGACGGTTGACACTGCTCCCCGCTGGCGTGCTGCAGAACCTGGCGGAGAGCGCCATCGACGCGGATGGATTCTTGGACGCATACGAAACAGAGCCGGACAAAGGGGAGCGAAAGATCTGGTGGGTGGATGGGAATACGAACAAACAGATGGTGATTCGTCCATCGGCAGAGAAGCATGATGTAAGAAGGGCGGCGGGGAATGTGTTTGCGGTGGATGGGAAGATCTTGTGGGCGGCGAGGATCGAGACGAATTAAAAGAGCGCGGGGCATGCAGTGATTTTGACGCGCGGATCAACAGATGTTTCATTTCCGGGTAAGCGGGCTAGACTGGAGTTTGGCTCACTGTTAATTCTTGACACAGATTCGTACTTCTGCAAATATCGAAATACAACATGGGTCCGAGCAAAAAGAATGCGGAGCAGATCGCCAAGTTTGCCGACATGTTCTCGGCGATGGGCACGGAACCACGCCTGCGGATTATGCAGCTGCTGCTTTCAGCGCATCCCGAGGGCTTGGTCGTAGGCGAGATTCAGTCAGAACTCGACATCCCCAATTCCACGCTATCGCATCACCTCGATAAGTTGAGAAACGAGGGCCTCGTTAAAGTGAACCGCGAGAGTACGTTTTTGCGCTACACGGCGAACACCGAGGCACTACAAGGGCTCCTGCAATTTCTGTACGCGGAGTGCTGCACTCGAAGCAAGGCCGTGCAGTCGCGGAACATCATTCAAGTTTGTAAGTAAGAAATCGTCATGAATAACGCAAACATAAAAGAGGCCGTCAAGGAAAAGTACGGAAATGCTGCACTTCGCGCGACGAGCGGGGGAAGCTCTTGTTGTGGGGCAGCTCCGGCAAAAAGCTGCGGCTGCGACCCGATAACTTCCAATCTCTATGACGCCGAACAATCCGGCCAAATTCCCCGCGAAGCGATGCTCGCGTCGCTTGGCTGCGGAAATCCCACGGCTCTGGCAAAGCTCAACGCTGGGGAGACCGTCCTTGACCTGGGTTCCGGTGGCGGAATCGACGTGCTGCTTTCCGCCAAGCGCGTTGGTTCCAAGGGGAAGGCCTACGGCCTCGACATGACCGATGAAATGCTCGCTCTTGCAAATGAGAACAAAAGAAAAGCGGGAGTCGAAAACGTTGAGTTCTTGAAGGGAGAGATTGAGCACATCCCGCTGCCCGACAATTCCGTGGACGTGGTTATTTCGAATTGCGTAATCAATTTGTCCGCTGACAAAGACGCCGTGCTTAGTGAAGCTTTTCGCGTGTTGAAACCCGGAGGGCGATTCGCGGTTTCGGACGTCGTCACGCGCGGTGAAATGCTTCCGGAAATTCGGAAGAGCATTCTTCTTTGGGTGGGATGCATCGCGGGCGCCCTCGAAGAACATGATTATTTGGACAAACTCGTGGCTGCCGGATTCGCAGAAACCGAAATCGAACCTACGCGCATCTATCGCGTCGAAGACGCTCGCGAATTTCTATCCGGGCACGGTCTCGGCGTAGACGATCTCGCTCCGCAAGTGGACGGAAAATTCTTCAGCGCTTTCATTCGCGCAGTTAAGCCGCAATCCCAAAGCCAGGCGTGCCGCGGCCCGGCCTGCTACAACTAGAAAGCGAAGCGGGATTCATCATGGCGCAACATTACAATGTCTTGTTCCTCTGCACGGGCAATTCCGCGCGATCCATAATGGCTGAGGCTATTCTCAACGGTAGACGGAGCCCTCATTTCACCGCCTACAGTGCGGGAAGCATGCCTGCGGGAACTGTCCGTCCCGAAGCCCTGAATCAGTTACGATCCGCGAATCTTCCGACTGAGGATGCGCGAAGCAAAAGCTGGGAGGAGTTTTCTAAGCCGGGCGCTCCGCAAATGAGTTTCGTTTTCACTGTCTGCGATAATGCCGCGAAGGAAGTCTGCCCCATCTGGCCGGGGCAGCCCATGACCGCACACTGGGGAATTCCCGACCCAGCCGCAGTTAGAGGTACGCCGGAAGAAATAGATCGCGCATTCAAAGATGCCTTTGTCACGCTGGGGCGAAGAATTAATCTGTTTCTGAGCCTGCCTCTAGCAAGCCTTGACTCGCTCGCGATCAGGAAAGAAATCGACCGTATCGGCCACCAATGACACAAACACTCCCGCGCAGAATTGTTTCAGAGTTCGTCGGTACAGGATTCCTGGTTGCCGCCGTTGTCGGTTCTGGAATCATGGGCGAACGCCTCGCGGGAGGCAACGTTGCAATAGCCCTGCTTGCGAATACCATTGCCACAGGCGCAGCGCTGGCCGCTTTAATTCTCACCTTCGGGCCTATTTCAGGCGCGCATTTCAATCCCGCCGTTTCGCTCGCGGACGCCATCGAACGAGGATTGTCGTGGACTGTCGCTGCGTGCTATGTGGCAGCGCAATGTGCTGGAGCAGTTTGCGGAGCAATTGCAGCGAACTTAATGTTTGGCCTGCCGGCAATATCGGTATCTCACCACGTTCGAGAGGGTTCGAGTCAACTACTCAGCGAATTCATCGCAACTTTCGGTTTGATCTGCGTGATTTGGGGCTGTTCGCGCCAGCGCTCAACAGTCGTTCCGTTCGCCATGGCAGCTTACATTACGGCGGCATACTGGTTTACGGCCTCCACTTCGTTTGCAAATCCGGCGGTCACAATCGCGCGTTCACTCTCGTCACTTTACATCTCTTCGATGAGCAAATCGCTGAAGACTGCGCGGGCGGGCGCGGACACGATGAATCCCGCATATCCATAATCGAAAGTTTCATCTCGCACGGTTTCGACTTCCTTACCGTCCATGTAGATCGTGATCTGATCCCCCACATCCTCCACGGCGAGTTGCGCTCGCAAAGGCGATGCCGCCTCAACAGTTGTCCACGGCACGAGCACTGATTCCGCGAACGAATCGCCGCGAAATGTTCTTGCCACCAGCTCGAATGCCATACTCTTCTTGTTTCCAGCAGAAGGGCTCACCAGCAGCGCGTAATATCCCGTCAAATTGATCCGAAATACCAGGCCAACGGCGGCACGAACGGGGACCGAGAACTTCGATTGCTGGTCAGAGCGCAACTCGTGTTCGAACACAGGCTTCACACTCGCAGAGACGCGGAAGTTGGGCCACGGCGGTCCATAGGCCGCGATTAAATTATCTCGGTATCTGTTAAGTTCGGCCTCATTTCCGGGCACGCTCCCGGCCCCCCCGGGCAAGCCCCTACCAATCCAACGGGGCGAGCTATCCTGCTCTCCCGCGTCGTCGCTCACACGCTTAAGAGTCGAAAGTTCGTATCCGCCAGAAACGTAATGCGATTCGGGATGCTGCGGCCATCCGCTGAGTGGGTCCGAGAAATCATCGCGGTACACTTGCCGGTTCGCGCCGTTGCTTATGTGAGCCTCGTATGGAAACGGAAAGAACTCCGGCGAAACCACGCACGTGCCTTCCACATAACGGACGATTTCTTCAGAGGTCCCGCTCCGGACAACGGATCGGCTCGACACGACGCGCACTCCCGGCCGGTCCACTTTGACCTCCAGCTTCCGGAATTTGCGCGACGTCGGTGGCGGATAATATGCGAGCGTGTATTCCGTGCCCAGGAACTCCGAAACGGATTTCAGCGCGTCCTGCAATTGTTCCTCCGACTTCGGAGTGAATGTCTGTGCTCCTGCGTCCTTCACCAGTCGATCGAATACGAAATCCGGATTATCGATGTCATGTCCCGTTACAAGAGTGAGTTTTGGATCGATATGACCCGAGAAACCGAATTCACGTCTGCTCGGGACTCCGATCAGGAACAGCTGCGCGCGCTGCGACCTGACCAGGTCTACCAGTTCGTCGAGATTTATGCGGCTATGCTGATCGACTCGGTCAGTGATTACGATAATCGCCTGCCGCGGATTTTTCGAATCGCGCAGGTGGCATACCGCGGCCGCTATTGCGTCGTAAACAGCCGACCCCGACCCGCCCGCAGCCTCCACTCTGATCGGCGCGGGATTTTTAAGCTGCTCGAGCGTGAGATGTTCAAAAGGGCCGATCGACTCCGTGAAATCCATCGCATAGACGTCATCTCCGGGGTGCGCCGTGCGCATGAACTTCGCGGCAATTTGCTCGGCCGAGCCAAGCTTTGCATTCGTCTCCATCGAAGCGGACGAGTCCACCAGAACTGCAACGGTGACCGGCGCTGCGCCGGCATCGAAGAACGCAATCGTTTGCTGCTTTCGATCTTCGAGGACGGTGAAGTCCTTAGCCGTGAGCCCCGTCACATCGTTTCCTTGCTTGTCCTTCACATGTACGTCAACGGTTTGGACATCCACTGAAGAACGCAGAACTGGTGTTTGCGCCGTTATTGGAGTCGCTGATGTTGCCGGAGTTTGCTGTTGAGCGCAGTAGGGAACGCCGCCGAACGCTGACGCGGGGGATGCAACCAGGCATGCTAACGAAATTGCGAAACCGGTCAGGAACAATTGATGGCTACGCCGCGAAATGATTTTCATAAAACCACCCGCTGGGTCATCGCATTATATCGTCTTTTCATACACTGTAACGTGAGTTCGGGGAGGCTCAGCCCGCGCTCTCGGAGCTTATTATAGAGAATTTAATTGACGCTGAAGGTGGCTGCCCGCCAGGGTGTGCTCTGCCCGATAGAGTCGGTGGCTTGCACTTCCAAGCGGTAGGCTCCTGCGGGCAACTGGGTGATGGGAATTTTTCGCGCGAGGGGAATGAGCGAACTCCCCGAGCGGACATAGGGCGCGAGCTTTACATGGGCGAGATCCGCAACGACCTCGCCAGTGCCGGCATCGAGAATTCTCATGTGCGCTTCCACGGTGGGAGCGGGCTGTTGACCAAGCAAGGGCTCATTGACTTCGAAGTAAGCGAACAGCGGTTCTCCCTTTTCCAGTTTCGTATCTCCGGTGGGTGTGAACGTGATTCCGTCACTCACCAGGGGAACATACAGCGGCGCAAATTTGGCGGCGGCGGCTTCCTTTGCCGCCACCGCAGCGTCACGCAGCCGGTTGCACAGAACCAAAGAGCTAATCGCCAGTTGCTTCCCCTCGTTGGTATCGATGGTCAATGGCATTTCGGCGCGGCCAGTCTGCCACTCGTCGCTGAGAACGACTTCCAAATTGTATTCGCCCGGCGGAACGTCAATCTGAGTTTCGTAGCGAGTCGGAATCCAGAACGGGTCGGAGCTGTTCAGAGCCACTTGAATGGCAGTTTCGTCCGGGCGAACTGCCCCTGCGGCATTCGGAAAAGTCAGCGCCAGGAGATCGGAGTCGCTCGATGATCCCGCGTCCATCCCTGCCGTACTTTTGCTGAGCAGCTTTTGCGTTGCGCCCGAAAGCTGCGACGTGCCTTTCGCCCAGGAGATGAACTTGGCTCCGCCCTGATCAAAGGTCGGCCAATAGGAAGGATAGAGGACGTCGCTGAAGCGCGCCGCAATGGTTCCGTCCTTCGCGCGAAGCACGCCCAACACTTCAATCCTGGCGTAGAGCGTCCAGTTGGAAGTGTCCCACTTGCGAAATAAATCGCTCCAGGGGAAACGAAGGCTGATGTCCACGCGGGCCGTTTGATTGTTCGTGAAGAGTGCCGCCGCTTGAAGCGTCAGCGGAATCTTTCCGCGCTTATTGGAAGCCAGAACGCGCTCCAGCTCCTTTCCACGATTTGTTCCAGCTAACAGGTCGGTGGGCGTCTGCCCGGTGCAGTATTGATCCTTCGCGAACACCAGTAAATTCGGCCGATGCACCTCTACTTTGATGTGATGGCACCCCGGTTTCGCGTTGTTGGGCACATATCCCAGAATGTGAAATTCTTCGCTCAGGAAAGGAACTTTTTTCAGAGGGCTCAGCTCGCTCAAACTCCAAATGCCCCGCGGTGTGTCTGAGGCTTCCAGGTGCCAGCCCAAATTGTCGCGAACCACGGCCCGCCACGAAGCATCATCGAAGCTCGTGACCTCCTGCTCAACTCCGTCCTGAAACAGGCGAAGATCCTTGGCTGTGATGTCGTGGATTTCCGTCACGTCGCAGTCTTTCGGCAGGTAAGGTTCTTTGGGGAGGAGTTTGAAGAAAGCAACCAGCGTGGCGCGAGCGCACGGCAACTCGTCCTGGGCAGCTTTTTCCATGCGCGATGGGTCGTAGACGAATACAGGAACCAGAACCACGTTGGATTCGACATGGAGGGGAGCCTGGGATGCAGGAGCCTGCAAGGGGACAGCAGGCGAGCCCGCCGATTGCGCGAACGCAAGGGGGACTACCAAACAGAGCAACCCGCAGAAAAGGAAAAACGCGCCGAATGCGGGATGCTGTCTAATCATCTCTTATTGCACCTTCGCCTCAGCTGATGTCGTCGAGAAATGTTGATGACGGTGCAAAAAACAAACTTCCGGTAACCGGATGGCTGAAATCGAGCAAGCGATCGTAGTTGCCGGGGGGCTTGCCCACGAACATATTCTGAAGCATCGTTTCTGTAATGCGCGGAGTGCGGCTATACCCGATGAAGTATGTGCCAAATTCACCATGCCCCGGCCGCCCGAAAGGCATATTGTCTCTCAGAATCTTCACTTCTTTTCCATTTTCCTCGATTGTGGTCAGCTCGTTGTGTGCGAACGCCGGCTTTTCCTCGTCCTTCAGTTCGATGTCTGAAAGTTTCTTGCGGCCAACGATGCGCTCCTGCGTCTCAACCGGCAGGGCATTCCATCCCTTCATGTCGTGAAGGTACTTCTGCACGATCACATAGCTGCCGCCTTTGAAGGCTGCGTCTTCATCCCCCACAATCGCGGCCAGCTGCGCCGCATCGCCTCGCGGGTTTTCCGTTCCGTCGACGAACCCGATGACATCGCGATCATCGAAATAACGAAACGCGTGAACCTCGTCGGCAACTGAAGCCGCGTCGCCGAGGCCGTCCATGATCTGAGCAGCCATTTCAAAACAGAGGTCGTGGCGTTTCGCTCGAATGTGAAAGAGGATGTCACCCGGAGTGGAAACGGCGTGGCGGGCATCCGCGCGAATCTCCCGAAACGGATGAAGCTCGGCGGGGCGCGGCGCGCCAAAAATTTTGTCCCATGCATCAGACCCGAATCCAACCACGCATGTAAGGCCTGCCTCAATGTCGCGAAACTCAACGGCGCGGACGAGACCGGCGAGGTCCGCGCAGAATCCTCGTAACGCGGCGCGGTAGTCCTTGTCAGGCCGGATGGTGACAACCAGAAAGATGGCCGCGCGCGTGAGCGGCCCAACCACAGGCTGGGGAAGAACAATCTCGTTTAGCTCTTTGGGTGTATCCATCAGCTCGACCTCAACCCACGATGATTTCTGTCTCCGAAGTATCGCATTCCCCGGTTTACATGCAAGCGTTGCCTCGCAACCGGGCTTTCGCGCGCTGCCACTCCCGGCTGGTTAACGCTGGAATCCCGCTCCACTCGATGACGTGATTACACCGAACAGTTTGGTGTAGGATGTCACATGGTTTCGCGGGGAAATCCGACATGCCGGCCAATATGGACATCGAAAACCCCGGAATAGGCGCCGCCTCTGTCTCGACGGGTGTCGGCGCGAAGCCCAAAATTGAAATGGCATGGTTCGCCGTGCCCATGGCGTTGGCAAGCGCAGCGGCCATAGCGATTGTGGCCGCGCTTTCATTCGGATTTTACGGCGCGTGCAGGATTGCGGGGAGCATTCGTCCCTTACGCGACGCATATGAATTTCTCTCTGGCGTATACGACCGCATAATCGCGCGCCTCGGCCGGGCGGTGCTAAGAGATCCGCGGGATACACCCGCATTGCGACTTATGGTCTCGCTGAGTCTTACCGTGGTTCCCATCTTTGTAGCCCAACTCATATTGCGAAAACCCAGCTTGCTGCTCGCCATTGCTTTCTATCTTTCGCTTTACGGCCCCAAGTTTCACCGTTTCGTCAGGCTCTTCAGCGCGAAACATCTGGAGGCCCACCGGCCCCACGGCTATTTTTCGGGAAAGTGGGATAGAGTCCTCGGGCGGTACGTCGAATTCTTCCTCGGATACTTTTATGGAAATGTGCCGGAACTGGATCGCACCGTTCACGTACGTCTCCACCATAAAGAAGACGGAGGATACGACGACACGGCCGAAGCCCGCGCCTACGATCGAACCAGCCGATTGGATTTCCTGTGGTACCTCTCAAACAATATTTGGACCGTGCTGGGAATTGCTCCGTATGCATATTTTAAAGAGAGAGGCGATGAAAAGAACCGGCGGCGCCTGATGTGGGGAATGGTGCGCTACTACGCTTTCTTCGTTGCCGTCTTTAGCTACGACTGGAGAGTTGGAATTATCTTCCTTCTGATCCCTCTGCTCGCCATGAACTTCATCACTGCAATCACCGCCTGGGTCCAGCACGCGTTTTACGATCCGGACCGTCCCGAGGATTATTTCGCGCATACGGCCACGGTTCTTGACGAGATCAACTTCATGAACGAAGGGTATCACCTTTGCCATCACCACCGCTCCGGCCTGCACTGGACTGAAATGCCGGACCATTTCGAGCGCATCCGCGACAAGATGAGAGAGTCCGGCTCATTGGTCTTCCGTGACCTGGATTTTCTGGGGCTTTTCGTGGAGTTGACGGTGCTTCGAAGGATGGATGTGCTGGCCGAGAAGCTTGTCCCGTGGGAACCGATGAATCGCGACCAGAAATTGGCGTTGCTTGCGAAGAGAACTGAAGTGAGAATTTATTGATCGCCCGGCAGCGGCCGATGCCCCCTTGCCGCTCGCTTCAAAATAGTAGTTGTTCGGCCTCCGGAGAATTTGATCGCGTCCTCGAACCAGTTCGTCCGGCCAGGACTCGGCAAGCCCTCCGGCGTCTCTAAAGTTGCGAGCAATATTTCTTCGGCTTGCCTGTTCGTGGTAGTTTGAAAGCCTTGAAAATGCCTGTTTACGCGCCGAAGCTGAAGTTTTACCATCCCCGCCACAAGCTCACGCTCCAGTCCACACGGTGGGCTGCAGCCCCGATTGGGGCGCTGATTGCGGCGTGCGCTTTTGCAGGATTTTTCTCTTCCTACGCGAGCGCGCAACAAGCTGGTTCCGCTGAACCGCCGGTCGTGGTGCAGCCGGGCGCGCCAGGTATGCCGAGCAAGACTTTGCCCTCGACCACAACGGGCACGTTGCCGCCGCTTTCGCATGCGGATGTGGAGTTCATGCAGGGCATGATCATGCATCACGCGCAGGCCGTGGAAATGACGGCGCTGATTTCCTCGCACACCGAGAACAAGGACCTGCGGAGGCTGGGGGCGAAAATCAGCAGCTCGCAATCGGACGAAATCAAATTCATGCAGCGCTGGCTGGCGGCTCGTGGAGAGCCGATTTCCATGGCGATGCCCGGAATGCCGGATATGGATCAGTCGGGCCGCCCGATGCCGCTGATGCCCGGTATGTTGACGCCGGAGCAGATGGAAGCCTTGCGGAAGGCGAATGGCGCGGAGTTCGATCACTTGTTCTTAACGGGCATGATTCAGCACCACAACGGCGCGCTGACGATGGTCAAGGATTTGTTCGATACGGCGGGAGCGGGGCAGGATGCGGACATCTTCAACTTTGCAACCGACGCGGACAACACGCAGCGGGCAGAGATCAAAATTATGGAATCCATGCTGGAGAAAAAATCGCTAGAGGAGAAACGATGAATCGATTGAACAGTTTTGCCGTGCGAGTGGCCTTCGTGGCCGTGATCGTTTTGTGTTTTGTCGTGGGCGCTTCGCAGGCGCAGACGCCCGCGCCCGACACGCCAGCCCCGCAAGCGGCCAAGCCGCCGGCCCCGCAGCCCCAGATGAATCCGTTTGCGCCGCAGCCGGCACCGCCGCTGCCGGCGGGGATGACCGGGTCGGATACGAACGATCCGCGCTACAAACTCTCCCCCGGCCTGTATGACGCGGGCGAAGCGGCAATGGGATTGAAGCATCTGCTGCTGCTCAAGAAGCCAGAGGCATTTCAACTCGCGGCCAATGACCCGAACGATCCAAAAGTGCAGAAGTTGCTCGGCCAGCTGGGAATCGGTGGAGGAATGAAATTGCCGCCGGGACTTCAGCTGGTAATCGCACAACTCGCATTCTCGAACTCCGATATAGCGTTCCAGGGAAACCATCTGTTCCTCGGGAATTTTTATGGCGTGAATATTTACGACATCTCGAACCCGGCCAGCAGTTCATTGGTCACTTCGATGGTCTGTCCCGGTGGTCAAGGTGACGTCTCCGTGTTCAAGAATCTCATGTTCATGTCCGTAGAAATGCCGAATGGACGCCTCGATTGCGGCGCGCAAGGTTTTGATCCCGAGCCACCTCCAGCTGAAGGCCATGAACGGGAACGCCGCTTGCCCGCAGCGCAAAAGGACCGTTTCCGCGGCGTGAGAATTTTCGACATTTCTGACATAAAGAACCCGAAGCAGGTGGCGGCGGTCCAGACATGCCGCGGTTCGCACACACACACGCTGGTGGTCGATCCGAACGACAAGGACAACGTTTACATCTACGTCTCCGGTACATCCTTTGTGCGTCAGCCGGAAGAACTTGCTGGCTGCTCGGGCGGTACTCCGGACAAAGATCCGAACACGGCGCTGTTTCGCATCGAAGTGATCCAGGTTCCCGTCGCGGCGCCGCAGAATGCAAAAGTAGTTTCGAGCCCTCGCTTGTTCATGGATTCCCGCACGGGCGCACTGAACGGCCTGAACAACGGCGGCAGCCATGACAAGGAAGAGGCCAAGCCTGCCGATACGGACCAGTGCCACGACATCACCGTGTATTCCGCAATCGGGCTCGCGGCGGGCGCATGCTCCGGCAACGGGATTCTGCTCGACATCAAAGACCCCGTTCATCCGAAGCGCTTGGATGCCGTGAACGATCCGAACTACTCCTATTGGCACTCGGCTTCGTTTTCGAATGATGGCTCGAAAGTGGTGTTTACCGACGAGTGGGGCGGCGGATTGGGCGCGCGATGCCGTCCGAATGACCCGAACAAGTGGGGCGCGGACGCCATCTTCCATTTGCAGGACAACAAACTCAGCCTCGCGAGCTACTACAAGATGCCCGCAGCGCAGGGCGATACGGAAAACTGCGTGGCGCACAACGGCTCTCTGATCCCCGTTCCCGGACGCGATATCGAAGTGCAGGCGTGGTATCAGGGTGGCGTCTCCGTGATGGACTTCACGGACGCGTCGCATCCGTTTGAAATGGCTTATTTCGACCGCGGGCCAATTGATCCGAAGATGCTCGTGCTCGGGGGCGATTGGTCGGCCTATTGGTACAACGGATACATCTACGGCTCGGAAATCGCGCGTGGTCTCGACGTGTTTGAATTGACGCCTTCGAAGTTCCTTACCCAAAATGAAATCGACGCCGCGAAGACGATTCATTTGGCTGACGAAAACGTGCAGGACCAGCAGAAGATTGAGTGGCCTGCCACGTTGGTGGTAGCAAAGGCGTACCTCGACCAGCTAGCGCGTTCGCAGGCCTTGCCCGCGGACAAAATCGCTTCTCTCCAGAAGGCGATCCACAGCGCCGAGGAATCGCACATGAGCAAGAGCAAAGTGGCGAAGCTTGCGACTATGGCGCCCGAAGTGGAAAAGAGCGCATCGATGGCGAAGGCTCCTGCTGACTCGGCTCGTTTGCATGCCCTGGCGGAAATCCTGAAGCATCCGGCGGCGTGATCGCATCTAATTCCTCACGGGGCCCCGCTTGGTCGCTTGCGAGCGGGGCTTTCCGCGCAGACCAGCGCAACGACAAGCGCTCTCATATCGTTTCGGGAGGAATCCATCATGAGTGAAGCAGCCAAGCCGGCAACGCAAGAAGTCCCTTCAGCGAAACCACAGACATTCCCCGCGAAGGCGTTCGCGGCGCAGTCCGCCACCACGCCCCTCGGGCCCTTTTCCGTTCAGCGCCGCTCTCCGGGGCCTCAAGACGTGCAGATCGAAATCCTCTTCTGCGGCGTGTGCCATTCCGACCTTCACCAATCGCGCAACGAGTGGGAATCGGTGATGCCCACCGTGTACCCGTGCGTTCCAGGCCACGAAATCGTCGGCCGCGTGGTGAAAGTCGGCAATGCCGTAAAGAAATTCAAAGAAGGAGACATCGCCGCGGTCGGTTGCATGGTTAAATCCTGCGGCATCTGCGATAACTGCCGCGCCGGCGAAGAGCAGTATTGCCAGAATGGATTCACCCTCACGTACAATTTCCCCGATCCCATTCTTGGCGGAGTCACCTACGGCGGTTATTCCGACTCCATAGTTGTTGACGAAGCCTTCGTCCTGCGCATTCCCGATAAATTAGATCCCGCCGGCGCCGCGCCTCTGCTTTGCGCGGGCATTACAACTTACTCGCCGTTGCGCCATTGGAATGTGGGCAAAGGGCAAAAGGTCGGTATCGTCGGTCTCGGCGGCTTGGGACACATGGGCGTGAAATTTGCGCACGCCTTCGGCGCGCACGTGGTGCTCTTCACCACGTCTCCCAACAAGAAGGTCGATGCTCTGCGTCTCGGCGCCGACGAAGTGGTGATCTCCAAAAATGCCGACGAAATGCTGAAGCATGCGGGCACATTCAATTTCATTCTTGATGCCGTCTCAGCCGACCACGACCTCAACGCCTATCTCCAACTCCTCAAACTCGATGGCACGCTCGTTCTGGTGGGCGCGCCGGAAAAGCCCGCGCCCATCGCGGCATTTAACTTGTTGATGGGCCGCCATCGCATCGCCGGCTCGGCCATCGGCGGCATCCGCGAGACCCAGGAGATGCTCGATTTCTGCGCCGAGCACGGCATCACCTGCGATATCGAAATCATCCCGATCCAGCAGATAAACCAGGCTTACGACCGCCTACTGAAGAGCGACGTGAAATACCGCTTCGTGATTGACATGGCGTCGCTAAAGTAAATCGCTGCGCGAATGTTGCCGAGGGGCGATTTACCGCGGATTAGGATTGGGAAAACTCAATAATTTTTGAGCGGCGGGGAATCTACAGGACAGCGGAAACAGAGGTGCCCGCGGCCGCGAACACCGCCGTCATTTCCGCGCGCGCCAGCGGCATGAAATGCCGCACCACATCCGGGTCAAACTGCGTCCCGCTTGATTCCACCAGGCGGCGCTCCGCCTCTGCAAAAGGGAGGCCCGCGCGGTACGGCCGATTCGAAACCATGGCATCGAAAGCATCAATCACGGAGACGATGCGCGAACCCGTTGGAATTTCCTCGGCTATCAATCCGCCCGGGTAACCCCGTCCGTCAAAGCTCTCGTGGTGGTGAAGGATCAAAAGGCTTGCTCGCTCCATACCCGGCACCTGGCGCAGCACCGCCCAGCCGTATTCAGGATGCTTTTTCATCAGCTCGTATTCTTCCGAGGTCAACTTGGCGGGCTTGTTCAGAATCGCGTCGGGAATTCCAATTTTGCCGATATCGTGGAGGAGCGCTGCGACCTCGAGATCCGCAAGGCCGGCTTCATCCATTCCCATTTCGCCGGCCACGTGCAGCGCCCACTCCGCCAGACGCGTGCTGTGAACACCGGTGTTCAAATCCTTCAGGTCGAGCAGTTGGTTCAACGAGCAAATCAGCGCGGTTCGCAGGGCGGAAAACTGCTCCTCCATTTTTTTGAACCGCAGCGGCGATGAGCCATCCTGCGGCGGAGAAGTGAAACGCGTATTTTGAATCGCGCTCATTGGCCCGTTGCCCTGTCCCTATTGCAACAAGTTCAGGACAGGGCCCATGGCAAGCACGGCTCGCAAAGTGTCCAGACGGCCGTTGCCCATATTGGGGCCAACCGGTTGCGATTGCGTCAGCGCGATCGAGGCAAGCAGCGGGCTGCAATTCGGCTGCACGTTGACGAGCAGCGCCGCTGTTCCGGAAACAAAGGGTGCGCTGAATGAGGTGCCCCATCCAGCGGCATACGTCGCGAACGGATAGGTGGTGACGATTGCTTCGCCCGGCGCGGCAACCCAAACGATTCGGTTCCCGTAATTCGAGAAAGTTGAGCGCTGGTCCGAATTGCTGGTGGAAGCGACGCCCATCACGCCCTGGGTCTGCAGCGCGGCGGGGTAGACGAGCTCCATCTTTCCATCGTTGCCGGAAGAGGCGACCGTGATTACGTTGTTGTTCGAAGCATATTGGATGGCGGTTGAAAGTTCCTGCGAGCTGCTGGTCAGATCGAAACTCATGTTCAGGACTTTCGCGTTGTTCTGCACGCCGTAGTAAATCGCTTTCAGAATGTTGGAGAGATTTCCAGTTCCGCTGGGCCCAAACGCTTTCAACGGCATGATCTGCGCCGTCGGCGCTGCCAGGTGAATGATGCCGACGACCATTGTCCCGTGGCCGAAGGCTTGGTATTGCTGATTGCCGTCCAGCATGGCAACGGTAGATTGCTCCAGCATGGCGACTGTGGACTGGTTGACGGCACCGGCCGTGCATCCATTGCAGGACGAGGAAGGTGTCGTTGAGAGGTCGTTCAGCTCCGATCCGCCCGGCTGGTTGCGTGTGAAGTCATACCCCGGCAGTAGAACGCCCTGCAGCGCCGGATGGTTTGGGTCAACTCCGGTGTCAATATCCGCGACGATTCCCGCACCGGTCACATGAAAAGTATTTTGAACCTGGGGAATATGGATGATCTGGACGGCAGGCTGGGTAACGTAGCCGTGCCATGCTTGCGCTCCGTAGTAATTTACCGGGGTCTGGTCGTACAAGCCGGAGGGAGGCGTCGCGGTAATTGTCTGGCTCGCGGAATTTGAGGCCTGGCTCGCGACCACGGAGGGAAGAGTTGCCACCTGGTCCACTTCCGCGTCCAGGATTCCGGTCACCGTCCGAAGCAGATTTGCGAGGAGGTTCGGCAGCAGACCCTGAACCGGCGTCACCAGAAAGAGCTGCCCTACGTTTCCATCCAGGCTCGCGCTCACGGTGCAGCCCTGCGACGCGCAGGTGCTCTTCAACCTGGCAAGCCCGAGGTTCGTGCGGACGATTACGCCCTGTGGCGGAGCCGTCAGGCTGCTCAGCGTATTAGTTACGGTGGATAGCAAGCCGCCCAGGAGGCCCTGTGCGGAGGCTGGCTGGCCCCAAAACCCAGCCACGATAATTGCGATAATCAGGATTAAGCGTTTCATGTTGAAACCTGCTCCTTTTGCGCACCGTAGCAGTAGCCGTTTCAGCGAGTCTGTGGAAGTCCCAGTATTGATTGGGCTCTCAGATCCGCCAATAGTACGGAAGGCTAGTTTTCGGTGGCACTTCATCAGGCTTTTCCTTTAGTACTTTTTCGAGCCTTTCGAGTAAGTTTGCTAAAGCTTGTGGAATCTGCAGTTTCTGGCCGCGTAGCCACAGCCGGGTTGACCAAGGGGATCCAAACTTCCTGCTCGCTCGGGATCCTGAAATGGAGTTGGAGGTCGGTATGCAGGTCGCATTCGAGATTGAATTCGCCGAATGAGTTGGTGTGCGAGACGGACATTATCTTCTTTCCCTTGAATAGGATAACTGGCATAGAAGGCGACTGCTTGGCGGGATCGACGGCGTTCAATACTTGGCCGATGATGGCCACCTTATCAGAATCGGTTTGTGGCTCCATGCGCACGTCTATCCGGTAGTTACCGGCACCATAAAGGAGTTGCCTTGCCGGAGTCGCTACCGAAGAGGATCGGACGCCAGCCATCGCCGGAGCGCGGAAGCTATCGAAAAGCAGGCCGGCGAGGCGCGAGGTTGCCTTGCTGCCCTGGCCGATTCCGTGGATGGCACCGAGGCCCTTGACCGATCGGACCGCGACATCGGGAGGGACGTAAGTGCTTTCGCGCAAGGCAGTTACATTGACCCGCTGCCATAAGGCGGCGGTCTTGCTGCACTGTTTGCATCCGGTCTCAAGATGGGTTTGCATTGTCTTTTTCTTGGCGTCTCCTGCTACGCCTCTTGCGAAATCAGCCCATTCTTCCAGCGAGTAATGTTGCATCTGTTCTTCCCCACCTTTCATTCCCTGAGTCGCCCTGGCTTGAATGCCGAGAGACCCGGACCCCATCACCAGTCCATAAGGGTGCTCACCTGGCCAAAAAATATAGGGGTGCCGAAATAAATTTCGGGGGAGTTGCTAGGCGGAGGTGACTTTGCCGAATAGGGCGAATGGAGCCCAATAATACGGGTGAGGGTATTTGCTACGCAGGTCTTGCATGGCGCTTCGGATGGCTGCGGCTTTGTCCTGGCCTTCCTGTAAACGGCTGTAAAAGCAGGACATAAATTCGGATGTGCTGCGGTCGTGAACGTCCCACAGGGTTAGAAGCAGGGAATGCGCGCCCGCGTAAAGGAGCCCGCGAACCAGGCCAAGGAGTTCGTCGCCGCCAGAGACGACATTCAGGCCTGTGGCGCAGCCGCTCAAAGTAACCAGATCGGCCTCGATTTTCAGCTGGTAGAGATCATAGAGGCTGAAGTAACTGCTGCCGAGGCGTATCCCGGAGAACATCGGATTGTCCTGACGGAAATTGCCGTGGGTGGCGATATGAATCAGCCGGCTATGCAAGCCCTTTTCGCGGAGCGCCTTTTCGCTGGCGTCTGGACCGATGAGCAGCTCTGGCTCCGGCAGAATTTTCGCCACGGACTGCACTTCGTCCAATATCTCGGGCGCTTGGGAATCCGGAATGCCGAGGATCAAGGATGAACCCGCATGCCGGGAAGGCTTTTGCTGGCAGAGGACAAAAACCGCGGCACTGGGCGCGTAGGAAATGGTGTACGAATCGATCAAATATTTTTCGCCGTCGAAGAGCGCGTGAAAAGGCAGATAGTGAAGCACGCCGTGAGGGACGATCACGAGATGCTCCACGTGTACGTGTAGATGATTGCGCAGCGGCGCCAGCAATTCTTCATATAGCTCGCGAAGATGCGCTTGCGTCGCGTCCATCAATGATTTCTCGAAGGCGCGGGTGTAATCAGGGCCAAGGCGGAATTTGGAAATTTGAAAATGTAGCAGGCGCATCAGGTTGACGACGCGTGAGACCGGGGTCAACGGAACAAGCTCGAGCGATTCGTGAGTGGCAATCGCGGCGACGAACTGATCCTTCACAACGTAATATTCCACAAGCGCCGCTTGAGGCGGCAGACTGGCGCGCAAATTTTCCAAAGGATCCGCGGCGGGCGCACCGGCACCCGTGGGACTTTCCTGTGGCGCCTGCGGGATTTCGCGGAGCGCGCGCAGGAGTTCGTCCTCGTGGGCGCGCGCCTCTTTCTGCAATTTTTCGATTCGCTCGAGGGATGGCTCCTCGGCGCGCAACTGTTCGAGTTCGATGCGGCGGTAATACCAGTTCAGCTCTTCGCGCATTTCGCGGATTCTTCGCACGAGCCCGCTTTGGCCGGCGTCAGGGGAGGGGATCGCGTGCTCGTGATGGACAAGCAATTCAGCAAGGCTGCGCGATTTCGCGAGTTCCATGTAGCCGAACGATTCCTCGGCGGAATCCGGCCGCGATTTGTCCCCCAGACAAAGGTCGACGAGGCTTTCGTAAACTTCGAGCCGATTTTTCATGAAGGCGATTTTCAATTCCTCGCCGTGCAGGCTGCTCCGCAACGTTTCAAGCGCCTGGCGCGCCTTCTGAAAGGA
>Ga0070765_100000673_pt1 | contig 20364 bp, 18 predicted proteins | sample HubBroMetageWFT5_FD_71516 | JGI IMG/M metagenome (GOLD analysis project Ga0070765, IMG submission 71516) | Warmed and freeze-thawed soil microbial communities from the Hubbard Brook experimental Forest, New Hampshire - Hubbard Brook CCASE Soil... | ecosystem: Environmental > Terrestrial > Soil... | reverse complement strand
TGACGATTCACCCAGGCGATCGGACCTACATAGATTCCGAAGACGTTATTCACAACGGTGACGGCCTTTATGAACCACTCCTTGTAGTCGAGTGCGCGATGAGCGATTCCCATGTGGAGAACGTCGGCCAAATACAACCCGGCCAGAAACCAGCAAAAGATAAAATAAGCTCCGCCGATTAACATTCCGATCCAAGGCCCCAAATGAGCGGGGGCGAAGTACATGCAAGCCAGCATGTAGGCCAAAATAATCAAATAGCCTGCGACATCGTATATTTTCATGATGACTCCCGGTGGGGCTATTCAAGCAGAAATTGCAGTTCCTTTCAAATGACAAGTTTAAAGTAGATAAAGTCTATGGCCCGCAATTCTTCAACTGCCACAGTGTTGCGGTGGCCACGGACTCAGTGCCGGATTAGCGCGCTAACCGGACTCGTGCCCGCTCACTCCTCAGAAATCCGGTGGTGGGAAGTTCACCGTTTCACCGGATCGGTAGTGGGTGAACGCCGGTCTCGTCAGTGCTTGATTTCCTGACGAGATGCCGACTTCTCCGAGTGAGTTCTTCTACCGAGCGTGCGATGCGGCTTCTTCGATCAGAGCTGCAACCTCTTTCGGTCTGGAAACGTAGACGGCGTGACTGGCGCCGGCGACTTCGACCTTATGGCTGTTGGCTCGCGTGGCATACCAGCGTTCGAGGTCGGGGTTGATGGTTCTGTCTGCTCCCGCTACCAGCATCCAGGTTGGTTTGCTTTTCCACGCAGCCGTGGTGATAACTGCCTTGAAGTTGTCGGCGAAATTGGGCACCTGGGATCGCGCCATGAAAGCGGCCTGCTCCGCAGAGACGTCGGCTGCGAAGTACTCATGAAACTGAGCAGGGTCGAGGTAAGTGAAACCGTCTGCCGTCTTCTTTATTGCTCCAGACTTGCTGAGGTCGCTTGGGAAGCGCTTTCCGTCGTCAGCCTCATTCTCTCCAGCGTCGGGCATGTGGGCCGCGATGTACACCAATCCGGCGACGGATGAGTCCGTGCCGGCTTCGGTAATTACGGCTCCCCCGTAGCTATGACCGACAAGAATGCACGGTCCATCTTGTAGACCGAGAGAGCGCTTTGTCGCAGCCACGTCGTCTTTAAACGAAGTTTCCGGCTCCTGGACGACGCTGACGTTGTAGCCGTCCTTGACGAGAATGTCGTAAACGCCTTTCCAGCCAGAGCCATCGGCCCATGCGCCGTGAACCAGAACAATATTCCGAATGCGATGCTCTTGGTTTTGCGCTGAGAGCGCGCCACAGGTCAACAGCAATAAAACGATGCAGAAGGACTGAGACATTCTTCTTGCTACTGGCATAGCCTTCATTGATTTACTCACTTTGTTGCTCCTCTTTTTGCGTTCTGTGCGCGGGTAGGCCCGCGTTTCCCACAGTTGTGTCGGTAAGACTGGCCGTGCCGGTCTGGCGAATTTCGGCTTCTCAACTCACCGAACCGAGACGGCGATTTGGACATCGACATTGCCTTTGATCGCATTCGAGTAAGGACAGATAGCGTGGGCGCCCTCGACGAACTGTTCCGCAGTCTTCTGGTCGACGCCGGCGATGGTCACAGCGAGCGCGGCGGACAGCACGAACGCGCCCGAGTCGTTGCGGCTGAGGCCGATCTGGGCTACAACCTCGATATCGCTATCGGCGAAATGGCGGCGAGCTTCGCGGCTCACGTGAAAGAGCGCATTCTCAAAGCACGCGGCATAGCCACCGGCAAAGAGTTGCTCTGGGTTGGTCGCATCGCCTTTCCCTCCGAGCGTTTTGGGCAAGGCCAACTTAAGATCAAGCAGGCCATCGTCGCTGCGGATCGACCCGTGACGGCCTCCGGTCGCGGTGACTCTCGTTGAATAGACGTTGTTTGGCATCTGTTTCTCCTTTTGTGGCGGCGCCAGCTCGTTGGATGAACGAAAGCGGCAGATGGATTAGATATTTCCTCTTCTTACTCGCATGACCGGGCAGTGGTCCGTTGCCCATCTCCGAAATCCTGCGGGGGCCGGCTGCCTGTGGGGAAAATATTCAGTCGGAGACTCAGAGCGTCAGATCGACAATTAGGATCCACTGCTCGGAGCTGACGATGCCTTTGCCCGTGCGTAACGCAGCGACCAGGTTGCTGGAGGAAATTACGTTGATGGCGAACTAACAGCGTATAATCGTGCGATCATGCCTGCACAAAGCCCTCGTTCTCGAAGGTCGGCCCTAATTCGGAAGATCAATAACAGACATACTGTGCTTCAACACTTTTTGAAAGCTCATCCCAACCCTCCTTGGACGAATGCAGAGAATCAGAGATACATGCGTTTTCTGGAGAGTTTGCGTGAAGCCGTTCAACAACTAATCGATTTCGAATCTGGCGCTTAACCCCCGTTAAATTCAAACTGAGACAGCATTGCTATTCGAGCCTCTGGCACAAACTCACCCAATTGTGCTGTACTGATATTTGTAAATCTTTTTTGAGCTTTCGAACTCTCTGTGAGCACACCGCCTTCAGATTCCACAATGGACACCCTGCCAGTCCCCAAGGATTGGAGCGCTCTTCCCCCGCCCGCGCAGTTTTACGTTCCCGTTCGCCCGCGCCCGTCCCTCAAATCATTCGTCCTCGCCGTGGCGCTCTTTCTCCTCACCCTATGCACCTGCCTGGCCGCGGGCACACAATTCGCCATCGCCTATTCTCACGATCAAGCCGCCTCTCTCGACGAATTCCTCCGCGCCTTCACTCTCTTCTACAAAGACCCCGCCGCTCTCCTTGTCGGCCTGCCCTTCGCCGCCACTCTGCTGACCATTCTTCTCGCCCACGAACTGGGCCACTTCTTCGCCTGCCGCCACCATCACATTTATTCCACCTACCCGTTTTTCATTCCCTTCCCCAACCTCATCGGCACCTTCGGCGCTTTCATCCTAATTCGTTCTCCGATTCGCACCACGCGCACCCTCTTCGACGTCGGAGCGTCCGGCCCGCTAGTCGGTCTTGTCTTTGCCGTTCCCGCCCTAATGTATGGCGTGCTTCATTCCAGCATCGTTCCCGCCATCGCTCATTCCGATTCCAACCAAAATACCGTCATCTTCGGCACTCCCCTGATTCTCCGCCTCCTCGACGGCCTTTTTCATCCCGGCGTCAATCCCCACATCCTCCTGCTTCCTCCAATGGGCCGCGCCGCCTGGGTCGGCCTCTTCGTCACCTCGCTAAATCTCCTCCCCGCCGGACAGCTCGACGGCGGCCACATCCTCCGCTCCATAAGCCCCAGCCTTCACCGCATCACCAGCATCCTCGTTCCGTTAGCCCTTCTCCCACTCGGTCGTGTCTGGTCTGTCTGGTATTTCTGGGCAGGACTTCTGTTGGCTCTGCGTTTCCTCCGAACATCCCCAATCTACGATCCCGTCCCCCTCGACCCCCCACGCCGTTTCGCCGCCCTCCTTAGCCTTGTCGTTTTCATCCTCTGCTTCATGCCTGCCCCGATCTTCGGCATCTAGTCCACCCTCCTGAAGCGCCGCGCTTCACCCGTAGGGGCACGGCATGCCGTGCCCTCTTTCTTTTTCCCCTGCCACATTTAAAAGCCGTAGCTTTATCCTGAGCCGGAGGAAAGCAATGCTGCGTCCGGCTCGCCAGAACATGCTGATCCAAAGGCCTTTTGTCCCCGCTTCCCAACCCTCAATGGTTAATCTCTTCCCTGCTTTCCCGATCATCGAATCCTTCGCCTGGCGCCAGTCTCACCATGGAACTCCACATGTCAAATTCTCCCATCTTTTCTCTTGACAAATAGTTGTTCCTCGCGTACTATACTCGCTGAGTAACACCATGCCTCGATCCCGTAACGCCAGCATCCCTCCTGGCGTTTTTTGCTTTTAGGCCTCCATTTTTGCCTAACTCTTTTGTATGCAACACCTGCGAAACAGACCGCGTCTGGCCCGGTTTTGGCGCAAACAAGTCTCTTGGAATCAACACTTACAAACCTGCCCGTAACTGTTGATTCTAAACGTGTTACGCGATAACTAAACCTTTTAGAATCAACACTTATGGAAAAAGGGGGAGGGGGTGGGGGTCTTATGGTTAACCAATCCTCGCAAACAAAGACGCTACCGCCCGTGCGCTTTTCGGATGGAACGGGCATTCCTGCCTGTCGCCATTCTCAGCCAGTCGCTCAAACGCTTGCCTGAACGGATCCCGACTCACCCTCGAACTTTTGATTGGACCGCCCCGCAACTCCGGATATGATGCACCCCTTGAACACGCACCCCAACGTCCGCGCAACCAACTAATGCCGCCACTCCTCCGCACCCTCCGTGTACGCGACCTCTTCCTACTCTTCATCGGCTCGGTTATCGGCTCCGGCATCTTCCTGACTCCAGGCCTGATCCTTCGCCAGCTAGACGGTTCCGTCGGCTTCTCTCTCCTGGTTTGGATCGTCGGCGGCACCCTCTCGCTCCTCGGCGCCCTAACCTACGCCGAGCTAGCCGCCACAAACCCCGAAGCCGGCGGCCTATATTGCTTCATCCGCGACGGTTTCGGCCGCATCCCCGCTTTCCTCTACGGGTGGTGCCTGTTCCTGGTCATTGCCAGCGGCTCCGTCGCCGCTCTGGCCCGCGCCTTCACGGAACACCTCGCGGAAATCATCCCTCTTTCCGCAGTCGGGAAGACTGTCCTCTCGGTGGTCATGATCGCCGTAGTCACCGCTGTCAACGTCTGGGGTACACGCAAAAGCTCCAACCTCCAGAATTGGACCACCCTAGTAAAAGTTGGCATCATCGTAATTCTCAGTGCCATCCTTCTTTCACTCGGGCGACACGCCGGAGACCTGCCTTCTGCCTTGGGCTCAAGCCAACATGGCATCGGCCTCCTCTCCAGTTTTGGTTTAGCTATGATCAACGTCCTTTGGGCCTATGAAGGCTGGCAATTCGGGACGTACAGCGCAGGCGAAGTCGTCAATCCCCAAAAAGCATTCCCTCACGCGTTCCTGTTGGGCTCGCTAGTCCTGGCCGGCCTCTACATCGTCGCGGTGATAGCCTATCTCGTAGCGCTCGGCCCCGCGGGCGCCACCGCCAGCAACACTATCGCTTCCACGTCCGTGGGCGTCGTCATCGGCCGTAGAGCTGAAATTATCGTCGCCCTTACCATCCTCGTCTCGACGTTCAGCGCCGCCAACAGCGTCTTGCTCACTGCCCCGCGCGTCTTCTACGCCATGGCCAATGACAACCTCTTCTTCAAAAAACTTGCCGAAGTCCATCCCCGCTTTCAAACACCTGCCGCGGCCATCGTTGCGCTCGGTGTGTGGTCCGCAGTCCTCGCGTGCGCCGGAAAATTTGCCGAGCTCATCGGCGGTGTCATCTTCATTGGCTGGATTTTTTACGGCCTCGGCGCAGCCGCCATTTTCCCGTTACGCCGTGCCGGCAAAGACCTGGCCATCCCCTATCGCGTCCCCGGCTACCCCTGGACTCCTCTGCTCTTCGTTCTCGCCGCCGCCGCCATCGTCGGCAACGCCATCATCGCCGCTTTCCTCGATCCGACGAAGTTCGTAAACTTGGCCATCGCTATCGTGCTCTTCGTCCTCGGCATCCCCGCCTACTTCTTCTGGCGCAAGCGCGCCACCCCCGCCTCTTGATCTTGGAGCACGCGCTAGCGTCGCGGCAGCTTCTGTTCGATGAAAAAAGAGTTGTTTCTGCGGGAACTTCAATCTTGCGGGTGAGACTTTGCGAGCATCTTTTGAGCACCTTCACGCACCTTGCGGGCAAGTTCGCTCCCAGGTCCGGTGGGATGCAATTTCAAATAGATATCCAAGTCCTGAATCTCGGCGCGATAGTCACCTTTGCTCTCGGCCACATCCGACAGCACAAGATAAGCGCCCGGACTATTTGGATTGCGGAGAAGCGCCTCTCGTTCACTTTTTTCAGCCTCGTCCAGCCGGTTGAGCTGCTTCAGGGCTTCGCCCAGAATGACGTAACCTTGGGGCGCGGCATCTTCCGCTTCCAATCCCTTGCGGATGACTTTCTCCGCCTCGGCCGCCAGGCCTGCCTGGCACAGCAAATAACCATATCCGAACTGCGGCGGGGCGTACCGTCCTCCGCTGAGATCAATGGACATCTGAAAAGCTTTCATGGCCTCATCGCGATGACCCATCGCCGATTCCGCCACGCCGATATTGTAATAAGCCTCAAAATAGCCCGGGTATATCTGCACAGCTTTCTGGAAGTGAACAAGGCTTCCAGGAGGATCATTCTTCGCCCGCTCCAAACCTTTCCGCAACTCATCTTGCGCTTTGCCGGGAATTTTCAATTCCCTCACAGACACTGTGTACTTGCTCTGGAGAATCGGCCCCGATCTAGACCTCAAGTACACCACAAGCTTCGCGGATGGGCCGTCGAGCTGCGCGCTGGTCTGCGAGGCCTCGTATCCATCTTCATCCACCGCGATGTCGTAAGTGCCGCGCGGCAAATTCTGGACTCTGAAGTGCCCCTCGAAGTCCGTCAAAACGCTCCGAAATACTCCGGCGACACGCGATTTCAGGCTCACCGCCACCTGGCTCGCAGGCCGTTTGTTCGCCTCCAGAAGCACCGTCCCGGAGATCTCTCCTTCCGCCACCGCAAAGCTAGACACTTGGGCCTTTGCGTTCGGCGCCCACGCTATCAGTGTGAGGTTCAGAAGAAAGTTAAGAACCAGGATCGGGAGAAAACTTGCCCGCTGACGTGACTTCTCGACTTTCGACAATTCGACTTGCATCTTGACCTACTGCGCACTCTTGAGGGGGCCTCGGGAGATTTGGCGGTTGCGGGAGTTAATCCGTGCGGTCGCTCGCGGCTACTTCCATCACTCAGTCCCAGGCTGCGTTCGTGGTTTTGCCAGCGCCGCCGGTGCACCTTAACGCCTCGATGCCAACCGTCGCGTGCTAAGGAATATTAAGCTCGAAGAAAATTCCTTGTCAGTCTCATATTGCACATGGCATGTCGCACGTCAAAAAATCCCGCGAACTACTTGGCTTCGATGACGCCGCTATTTGCAGAAACTTTTTCTGCCTCCTTGGTGTCAAACGAACCAGGCTGGGATTCGCTTGAAGTCTGTCTGCTCGCAGGAAGGTGCCCGATGCTCGAAGCAAGAGGGCTCACGAAGTATTACGGCTCGGTGCTCGCTGTGCAAAGCATTGACTTCTCTCTTGAGCCGGGCCAAGTCCTCGGTTATCTAGGCCCTAACGGCTCGGGCAAAAGCACTACCGTCAAGATGCTCATCGGCCTGCTGGAACCTACCGGCGGCCAGGTTCTGTTCAACGGCAAAAACATCCAGCACGATCTCGTCGGCTATCGCAAACATCTGGGCTACGTCCCTGAGGAGGCCAATCTTTATCCCTACTTAACTGGCCAGGAGTATCTCGAGCTGGTCGGCACCCTCCGCGGAATGCCACAGCCGCGCATGAAAACAAAAATCGATTCCTTCCTCGAACTCTTCTCGCTGTTTCCGCACCGCCACCTCTCTCTCAGCTCTTATTCCAAAGGAATGCGCCAGCGCATCCTTCTCATCTCGGCTCTCATGGACAATCCCGATGTGCTAATCCTCGACGAGCCCCTTTCCGGCCTCGATGTGACCTCCGCGCTTATTTTCAAAAATCTCATTCAATCGCTCAGCGCCAAGGGCAAAACCATTTTCTATTGCTCCCATGTCCTCGAGGTTGTCGAAAAGGTTTGTTCGCGGCTGCTCATCCTCAGGAAGGGTCAAGTCATCGCGAGCGGCACTACCGAAGAAGTCCGCCAGCGCATTGGCGAAACTTCGCTGGAAAATATCTTTCTTCATCTCGTGGAAGACCGAGACGTGGCTCAAATCGCCAATGACATCGTCGATGTGGTGGTCTCGCCTTGATCGCCCGCGCAAAACAATTTCTCCTCGCAGCGTGGGAGCCCTATTCTCGCCGCCCCTTCCTCACTCTTCTTCGCGTTTTTATTGGCCGCGTCTTCCATGGCGGCGGAGACTCCGGCGCTTCCGAGATGGACGTCGCTCTCGGCGTCATCCTCATTCTGCTTGCCATGCCCGGCGTCCTGGTCTCTCTTCTCCTCTTCGAAAAATACGGCTCTCTTGTCCGCTGGATGCGCGGCGATGGTGTTTTCGACCCGTTCACCGCCACCATCCCCGACGAATATTTCTTCATCGTTCTAAGCATGGTCGTCACCGGGGCCGCCGCCGTGTGGCGATGGGACGCTCTTTTCCTGGATCGCCGCGATTACACCAACATCGTCCCGTTGCCCGTCTCGCTCCGTCGAATTTTTCTCGGAAATTTCGCGGCCATTCTCCTGCTCGCCATCGCACTCACCGTCGATGTGAACGCGGCCAGCTTCCTCCTTTTCCCGGTGGCTGTAGTCGGCTCGCAGGGCTCACTCAGAGTGTTCGTGCAATTCGCCGCGGGCCACGCCGCTACGGTCGTTCTCGCCAGCGTGTTTAGTTTCTTTGCCGTATTCGCCATAATCGGCACGCTCCTGGCGATACTGCCGTACGCTCTCTTCCGCAGAATTTCCCTTTACGTCCGCTTTCTGATCGCGCTCTTTTTCCTGGCTCTGCTCGCGACCGATTTTGCCGTCACGTCTTTCCTCGCCCAGCTCACGCGCATCAGCAAGCCGGCGGTCACAATGCTGCCACCTGTCTGGTTTCTAGGCATAGTGGAGACTATCTGGGGCAACGGCCACAATCCCTTTTTCGCAGCTATGACTCGCACGGCTCTGTTCGCGCTCGCGATTTCTCTGGCTGTCGCGATTTTGTCTTACACTCTCAGTTTTCGGCACTCCTTCATTCGCATTCCAGAAACCGCCGAAGTCGGTCCCCTTCCGCGCTCGCAATTTCATCTTCTTCCGGTCAAACTTTTTGACCGCGTCTTTCTTCGCGATCCGCCGCAACGCGCCTGCTTCCACTTCATCACGCGAACGCTCCTTCGCGGCGAAACACACTTGCAGATCGCCTCCGCTTTTACTGCGATGGCGTTAGTCGCCTCCGCGCAATCCGCAGCCTCGATCTTCCGAACCCACGCTGCCGTTCATTTGCGCACGCCATCCGAAGATCTTCTCTCCATCCCATTCATACTAAGCTTCTGCATTATCGTCGGAATTCGTCTCGCTTTTGAAATCCCTTCTGACCTTCGCGCGAATTGGGTCTTCGCGCTCTGGATTGACGCGGACACTCTGCAGACGCGGCCCATTGCCCGAAAAGTGCTTCTCACTTTTTCTCTGCTCCCGCTAATCCCCATCTGCTTCGCCGGTTCGTGGATCCTCTGGGGCTTCGGCGTCGCACTGTTACACACCGCCGTCTTCGCTGCGTGCACCGTCGCTCTCGTCGAACTCCTTCTTCTGCGCTTCCGAAAAATTCCTTTCACCTGCTCTTACCCGCCCTTCCAAAGCCACTCCGCCCTAATTTTCGTCGCTTATCTTTTCGGCTTTGTACTATTCACCACCTATCTTCCTGAACTCGAATTCTGGTCCGTGGCCGATCCTTGGCGCGCGATAATATTCATCCCGCTCGTGGCTATCATCCTTCTTTCTATCTATTTCTACCGGAAGCAAATGCTCGACATGGACAAGCAGCTCATCTTCGAAGAAATCTCGGCATCAAATTTTTAATCCGTTCGTTGACTTTTCCTTCTGCTACAAACTTTTCCTCGCTCCGCAACCTATCGCTTATAATCCGCAGCACTCATGGCCTCTTCGCCGCAACCTTACTCAGTCAGATCCAAATCCAACTCTTTCCTAGAGGGCGATTTGTCCGTCGCCTGGCTGCTCGCAGCTTGCGCCGTTCTCTTGCAGATGCTAACGAACGGGCGCTACGGCTATTTCCGCGACGAGCTTTATTTTCTGGCCTGCGGCGATCACCTCGCGTGGGGTTACGTCGATTTCGCACCGCTCGTCGCGTTGCTGGCGCGCATCAGCCGATTCGCGCTGGGCGATTCTCTTCATGCCATTCGATTCCTGCCAGCACTCGCGCAAGGCGCGCAAATACTTATCACCGGACTTGTCGCCCGCGAACTCGGCGCCAAACGTTTCGCTATTTTCCTGTCATGCCTCTCCGTGCTTTTCGCTCCCGTAATCCTCGGCAACGCTACACGCCTCTCCATGAATCCTTTCGAGCCGCTTTTCTGGATGGGCGCGGTTTATTTTCTCCTGCGCGCGATCAACTTCAATGAACCAAAATTCCTGCTAGCCGCCGGCGCTCTCCTTGGTCTCGGGCTGGAGAACAAACATTCCACCGCCTTCTTCCTGGTTAGTCTCACAATCGGCTTGCTGCTATCGCCGAGCCGCCGCTTGCTGCTATCGAAATGGTTCTGGCTAGGCGCTGCGCTGGCATTTCTGATCTTTCTTCCCAATCTCATCTGGCAGTACACGCATCATTTTCCGACGCTCGATGCCCTCAGCAATGTGCGCAAAACTCACAAGAACATCGAACTCGCTCCAATGCCCTTCCTGCGCCAGCAAATCATGATGCTGCTCCCCGTAAGCGCGCTTGTCTGGATTCCCGGCCTAGCTTTCCTTCTTTTCAGCAGCAAAGCCAAAACCTATCGCTGCTTGGGCATTACCTATCTTGTTTTTCTCGCTGTGATGATGTTCCTCAAAGGCAAGGACTACTACCTCGCTCCCATCTATCCCATGCTCTTCGCGGCCGGCGGCGTCTTCTGGGAAATTACGATCGCCGCTCGCCCACGACTGCGTTTGCTCAAAGCCGTTCTCCCCGCTGCCGTTTTCGCGCTAGGTGTAGTCGCCATCCCGCTGAATATTCCGATTTTAGCCGTCGACAAAATCGTTCCGTACATGAATGCGCTCGGCATCAAAATGTCGCGCACGGAAGTGCAAGACAGCGGTCCTTTGCCGCAGCACTTCGGTGACGAATTCGGGTGGGAAGAAATGGTTGCGGCCACCGCCGAGGTTTACAAGTCACTGCCGCCTGATGAGCGCGCCAAGGCCGGCGTCCTCGCGGGCACTTACGGCGACGCTGGCGCTATCGATTTCTTCGGGGCGCGCTACGGCCTGCCCAAATCCATCAGCCCTCACCAAAATTATTACTACTGGGGTCCGCGCCAATACACTGGCGAAATCCTCATCCTCCTTCACTACAATCTGACGGATGCCGAGCACGGGTGCCAGAGCGTTCAGGCAGGACCCACACTCAACCCCCAATACGGAATGCAGGAGGAGCACTACACCATTCTGGTCTGCCACGGAACGAAAATCCCTCTGGCCGAAGCTTGGCCGAGGCTAAAAGTCTGGAATTGACGAACGTCCCGGTTCGCTGAGACTTTGGGCTTTTACGGCGGCGATTTGTCTGTAGAATCGCTCCGGGCCAAGAAGGCAACAAGGGAAATCCTCGAAAAAAAGGAGCGCGCGAGTGAACCTGCGTCTCGTATTCGTGGCTATTGCGTTGGTTTTGTTGGCGATGTTACTTGGAACGGGCATTTATGAATCTGTCGTGGTCGCCCCGAATTTGCAGGGCGGCTCAACTTTTCTGGAACATGCCCGTGGGTTCTATCACGTAACGAACCCAGGAGTGTTTTTCAGAGTGGTATCGCCAGCCACGCAGCTTTTCCTGCTGGTCGCGTTAGTGTGCAATTGGAAGCCGGTTCCTGTCACAAGATGGAGGCTGGCTGGAGCGCTGGTGCTTGCGATTCTGGCGGACGTAATTACGTTTAAGTTTCACTATCCTCGCAATGCCATCCTGTTTATCGATCAGCTGACGGGCTCCACAGCAGACTTAAATCGCGTGGCAGCGGAATGGGCCACGGGGAACTATGTTCGCATTGCCTTGATTTTGACCGCGGTTGTTTTGGCGGTGGCGTCGATAATTCGCATCGCCCGCGACACCGCTCCTGGGGAACACAGATTGTCATAACAGCTCGGGCGTGCGCCTGACCGGCCCGTTATCCAAGAATTTCTGTCCTACCTATTTTGTGGGGCTGGGGGTTTAGGGTCGGCGGGAGGGGAGGCTTTGAAGGGCAGGTCGAGGCCTGCTTGTGGGTCCTTGTAGGTGCCGATTAGGTGCACCGGAACTTCGGCGCCCGTGTGCTTTCTTTTGAAGAAGACGTCGAAGGGCTTTAGGAGAACGGACTTTAAGCCGCTGGTCGTTTTGGAGAGTTCGACGTCTGTTCTCAGCGTGCCGTGGAGGTTCACTGCTTGGCTTTGCAAGTTGTAGGTGCCGTGCATTACAGCGGAAGCACCCGGAACATTGAGAGATAGGTTTATAAAGCTGCCTGTGGCGTTGCGAAGGTCGACATGGCCAGCGAGGTTGGAAATGACCCTCTCGGGGTCCTCCTCCTCGGCCTGCTCGTCTGGCTTTACACCGCGGGATTTGTTGCTAAGCGCATCAATTTCCTTTTGCGTGGACACTGTCGTGAATTGGCCGTCTTCCACGCCAAAGTCTCCGTTGACCAAGACCTTTTGAACGAACGGGCGCTTTTCGGGAGGAATGATGACGTGCGCGCGAAAGCTGGTGATGCCGTTGAAAGGAGGCTTTGGCTCGCGGACAAACATGCGAAGAACATCCTGGATTCGGCCATTGTGGACGGCCAAGTCAACCGCAGCGGTCTTGCCGTGCCGTCCGGAGCGACCTGCAATGTGGGCCTTGGCCACGACGTGAGTTTTCAAGAAGGAGGCGTTTACGCGTTCAAGTTCAACGTCGCCGTTGGTTCCGTCTATGAAGGCGTGATAGTCGGCTCTGAGGTGGATGGCGTGTTGGCTGCGAGTAACCATGAAATCGGGGATGTCGATGCTGCCGTGCGACTCGATGTGTCCTAGAACGCCCTGAAAATCGTCGTGGGAGGAAAGAATGCCAGCAATGCCAGCAAAGACGCTGAGATCGGCTTGCTGAAAGTCATAGCGGCCCTGGACTGGCGTTTGGCTGGCGTCGGTGTGGTTCCACGGGCCGAAATCTCCGTGGCCACGAATTTCGCCCGGCGGGAGGGGGTTGTGGAGCGCGACGTCGTAAGAGAAGGGCCGGCCCTGGCTGACGGCACCTAACTTAAGGGCGTGAATTTCGAAGAATAGCGAAGACTCATCGTTGGCGCGCGCAATTTCGATGGAGGCGCCGTCAGCAAAGATTTCGTCGACGCGAGTTGTGGATTTCGATGGCCGCCAGTTCGAGGGTGCCATGGGAGTTCCAGGAGGTGGGACGTAGACGCGAAAACCGTCCATGATGAGGCGCACGAGATAGCCGGGGCGGACAAGCATGTCGATATAGTGGGCTTCGACGGTGAAGCGTTGGATGGTGACGATGGGAGGAGTCTGGGGGTAGCTGCCGAGGCGCCGGAACACCAGGCCCTCTCCGACGCAGCCAGGGTGGGGAAAAAAGGTTGAGTGGAATTTTTGGAATGTGACGGTGGCGGGAAAATCTTCCTTGAGGGCTTGCGTGACGTTGGCCTGCGTGAAGGGCCAGTGGCGAGCGACTTCGAAGGCGCCAATGGCGAGCGCCAAGAGCAATACCGTGCCTACAGCCAGCGCCGCCTTGCGGGCTTTCACGAACTCAGCCGCGTTGGGTGGTGGCTTTTGTCTGACCACCATAGTAGAAGGGCGTAGATAACGACCACGGAAGTTACGGCAAGTACGCTGTAGACGAAAACTTCCAGCAGCAAAATCAGAATATTGAACAGATCCAGCATAGCTGCGCCTCACCAGATGCAGAGGATATGCCGACGGTTGTTTTGGTTCAATGGGGTAGGCGCTGTATTCGAAACGGGAAAAAGCTGTACGGCGTTTCCCGTAGGGGATTGCCCAGTCTGGCGAAAGACGACTCGGGGGCTTCCGCTTTCCGCGTGCTGCTACACTACAGCCCGGAATGAAATCTCCCTTCTGCAATGTCGCCCTGCCCGTTCCCCTGCGTACAACGTTCACATACGCCGTGCCCGAGGCTTTGCGGGACACGCTGCAGCCGGGGACGCGCGTTTTGGTGCCGTTCCGCAAAAAATCCATGGTCGGCGTCATTGTGGAAATGACCGACAACGCGTCCACGAATGTAAAAATCCGCGAAATCGCCAAAGTGATGGAATTTGCGCCGGCTCTTACTCCCAAGCTGATCGAGTTAGCGCAGTGGATCGCCAACTATTACTTGGCCCCCATAGGAGAGGTGTTTCGCGCAATGTTACCTCCCGTCACGGAGTTGAATTTGCGCCGGGAGATCATCCTGACACCAGAGGGACGGAGCGCGGCTGAGAGTCTTGGGGGTGGGGAGATTTCTCATGGTTTGAGCGCCGCGGAAGCTGCGTTTCTGGAAAAAGCCAAAGCCAAAAAGGGGCCGGTCCTGTTCAGCCTCGCAGCGAAAATGAGTGTCTCTTCCCAAGCGCTACAACGAATGAAACAGCGCGGTTTGATCGAAATTCGAGAGAGTTTGCAGGACAGCAAACGAAAATCGCAAACGATCGTGGCCTGGAAGGGATATGCGGTCGAGACCGGAAAAGCGCTTAAGGAAAAAGAACAGGAAGTACGGACACTGCTGGAAACGGAACGCGGGCCACTACCGGTGTCCCAACTCTTGAAGCTCCTAAAGATTTCCCGAAGCTTGATTGAGCGCATGCTCGCGGATGGCTTGTTGGAGAGCTGGGAAGAACCGATCGATTCCGCGGAAGATCCGTTTGACACGGGCTACACGCCACCCGCTCATGCACTGAACGAAGAGCAAGAAAGCGTCATGAAAGGCATTCGCGCGCGGTTTGAGCTTGGCGAATTCGGCGTGCAATTGCTGCACGGTGTGACGGGCAGTGGAAAAACCGAAGTTTATTTGCGTTGCGTGCAGGAAACGCTCGCGCGAGGCAAAACGGCGATCATCCTGGTGCCGGAGATCGCGCTGACTTTGTGGATTGGGCGGCAGTGCCGGGCGTGGTTTGGGGCGAAGTACGAAGGAGTTGCGGTTCTGCATTCGGCGCTGAGCGATGTCGAGCGGGCGCGCGAGTGGTGGCGAGTCCGCAATGGCGAGGCCCGCGTTGTTGTCGGCACACGTTCGGCGGTGTTTGCGCCGCTGCAGAATCTCGGGCTGATCATCGTGGACGAGGAGCAGGAAAATAGCTACAAGCAGGAAGAGACGCCGCGTTATCACGGGCGCGATGTCGCTATTGTGCGCTCGAAGAGCGAAGGGGCGCTCGCGCTGCTGGGTTCGGCGACTCCTTCTTTAGAGAGTTATCATCACGCGCGCAGCGGAAAATACGATCTGCTCACGATGTCCTCGCGGGTTGAAAATCGCGCGCTGGCGAGCGTCGAGATTATCGATTTGCGCGAGGACTTCCAGAAAACACATCAGACCAGTCCCATTTCCGCGGCTCTGCACGCGGGGATACAGGAATGCCTCGCCAACAAATCGCAGGCGCTGGTGCTTATCAACCGTCGCGGCTATTCCTGGTCGGTCTTGTGCCGAAGTTGTGGCGCAAGCGTGCAGTGCGTCAACTGCAGCATCTCGATGACGTATCACAAGAGCCGCAACCGGCTCGAATGCCACTACTGCGGCTCGATCCAGCAAGTGCCGAAGCAATGCCCAAAATGCCAGTCGCAGTACGTTTATTTTTTTGGGGAAGGCTCTGAACATCTCGAAGAGAGACTGCGGAAGGAATTTCCGGGCGCGCGCATCGCCCGCCTCGATCGCGATACGGCGCGGACCAAACGGCAATATCAAGAAACGCTCGGAGCTTTTGCCGGGGGCGCGCTGGACATTTTGGTCGGCACGCAAATGCTTGCCAAGGGGCACGATTTTCAGCGCGTTACGCTGGTCGGCGCAATCTCCGCGGATTCGTCGCTGAGCATGCCGGATTTTCGGGCGGCAGAGCGCACGTTTCAATTGCTGACGCAGGTCGCGGGACGCGCGGGGCGCGGCGAACTGCCGGGGCGCGTGCTGATCCAGACTTACTATCCAGAGCACTACGCGATTCAAGATGCCGTGAAGCAGGATTACGCATCGTTTTTCGAGCGCGAAATGCATTTCCGAAAAATGATGGCGTATCCTCCGCTGACCTCGCTGGCGAATGTGATTGTGCGAGACGTTAACCTCGAAAAAGCGATTCGCTGGTCGCGCAAGCTGTCCGAATATTTCTCACCGCACGATGGACACATAGTTCGCATTCTTGGGCCCGCAACCGCGCCTCTCGCGCGCTTGAAAAAAGAACATCGATTCCAGTTTTTGTTGAAATCGCCGAAGCGCTCGATCCTGACAAAACTTCTAAGCGGAGCCATGACGTTCTGCGACGCGCAAGAAATTCCGCAGACGGCGGTACTCGTCGATATGGATCCGCTGAGTCTGCTTTGATTTTGTATAGTGCGATGGCTAACGGCTAATTAAGAAAATGCCGGCAAAGATTGAGACGATGCCCAGCCACTGCCAGCGCGAAACATGTTCACGCAGAAAAATCGAAGCCAGACCAACGGTTACGGCTCCATAGAGCGAAGCCAATACGCTTACCACGGCGATCTGCTCGATGCGCATTCCGAAATTGTTCATAACGAACGCGCCCGTATCGGTCAAGCCCATGCCCAGAATCCAGCCTGCTACGCGATCCCCCGGCGGCTTGATTGATTTGCGCGCCGCGAGAATCAAGATAGCCGCGAGCACCGAACTTGTCAGGCGGATGAGCCAAACGGTTTGCGTCGCCCCGGTGCGCGGCACAATGTGAGTTCCGAGGAGCCAAAACAAAAATCCAAATCCAATCGCAGAACACAGCGCCCAGCCAATTCCTTTTCCGCTGCGTCGCAAGCCCTCCACATCGTGGTCCTCAGGAGTTTTTTCTCCTGCTGCGACAAGCACCACGCCGAGCAGCGTGCAGGCAATACCGAGGGAGCGCGCTGCTCTCAAGTGCTCGCCGCTCAAGATTGAAAGGAGCACCGTCAGCACCGGATAGCTCGCAGAGAGAGGAGCAACTACCGCCATTCTACCGATCTCGAACGAGCGATACAGCGTGAGCGTCGAAAAAGCATTAATGATTCCGGCGAGCGCGCCCCACGCCCACGGTTGCCAGCCGGAGCCGTCCGCGAGGTGGCCCCAGCCGCCGAGCCAAGGCAGAAAGACTGTGAGCAGGATGAAGCCGGTGAACTGCATGTACAGCAGGGTTCGAAGAGTGCCGATGCGGTGGGTGGCAAAACGCGCCAGGAAATCCGAGCCGCCCCAAGAGAGAGCCGTCAGGAGGCCCAGCAAAATTCCCATGATGGATTACTAGGACTTGCCCGCTTCGGCGGACTTGCCCTTTTTTGCTTCGAGGCCGAGAACGGCCATGACTTTTTGCAAATCTTTCCAGACTTCGCCTTTCGCGCTGGGATTGCGCAGCAAGTAGGCGGGGTGATACGTGGCCATCAATTTTCTGCCTCGAAATTCGAGCCACTGCCCGCGGAACTGGGAGATGCCACGATTGGTTTCGAGCAGAGTTTGCGCCGCGATGGCTCCTAGACAGACGATTACTTTGGGCGCGATCGCGTCGATCTGGCGCAGCAAGAATGGCGAGCATTCGGCGACTTCCTCTTTTTCAGGAGCACGATTTTCCGGTGGGCGGCATTTGACGACGTTGCAGATGTAGACGTCTTTTCTTTGTAGTCCCATCGCTTCAATCATTTGTGAGAGGAGTTTTCCCGCGCGGCCGACGAAAGGCAGGCCTTGCATGTCTTCATCGTGGCCGGGGCCTTCACCGACGAAGACCAGTTCGGCCTTAGGGCTGCCATCGCCGAAAACAATTTTATTGCGCGTCGTGTGAAGTTTACAGCGCGTGCATTCGCCGAGATCGGTTCGAATCTTCAGAAGCGTGTCGCCGGGAACCTTGTCAAATGCTTCGAACAACGATGGTCCCGCGGGGACCGGTAACACGTCGGGCTTTCGCACTGATTGAGGAGGAGCCATTCGCGGCGCTGTTTGCGCGGGCTTAGTCAATTCCGGTTTTCGAGTGGATTTTGGCAAAGCCGCTTCCTCGTAGGAGATTTGTTGGCTGACTGGTGGTTCGAAAGATTGTGTGGCTGGTGTTGTGGCAGGCTGAACCTGCAAATCACCGCGCTGCTTATAGAAGAGACGAACGCCGAGGTCTTCGTAGAAGTGCAATCGTTCGGAAAGTTTTTTCTGGAGAGATTCAGGGAAGCGCTCGGCCATGGCGGGTTAGACAGCGGAACGATGCGACTGGGTTTTATCGCGCAGCGCACTACGCAGGCGTAACACTTCGTCGAGGATGCGTTGGGCGACTTCGCTCTTGCTAAGTTTTGGTAACGCTAAATCGCGCCCGTCGCGAGAGAACAGACTGACGATATTGGTGTCGTGGTCGAAGCCTGCGCCTTCGGCGGTCACGTCGTTAGCCACGATGAGGTCGGCGTTCTTGGAGGCCAGTTTTTTGCGGGCATTCTCTGCGACGTGGTCTGTCTCCGCGGCAAATCCAACGATGAGGCGGTCGCCTTTTGTGTTCGCGGCTTCAGCGAGAATATCGGGCGTCGGTTCGAGGTGGATGGTCAGGGGATGCTTGTTTCTCTTTATTTTTTCTGTTTGCGTTTCGGCCGGGCGATAGTCTGCGACGGCTGCGGCGAAAATCGCTACCGTGCAAACGGGGAGGCGCTCAACGACGGCGCGGCGCATTTCTTCGGCGGTCCGAACGGCGATGTGCTCGACGCCAGCAGGAGGCTCCAGAGTGACAGGGCCGCTGACGAGAGTGACTTTCGCGCCACGGCGCGCCGATGCTTCTGCCACGGCGTAACCCATCTTTCCCGAGGACCTGTTTGTTATGTAGCGCACGGGATCCAAGTCTTCACGGGTCGGGCCAGCAGTGATCACAATTGTTTCGCCCAGCAAATCTTTTTGCGCGTGGAGTGTTTCGCGGACAGCAGCGACGATTTCCTTTTGTCCCGCGAGACGCCCCGCGCCCGTCATACCGCAAGCTAGGTAGCCTTCGTCGGGATTGACGACCCTTACGCCACGCGCCCGCAGCTTCTCGACGTTCTCCTGCGTGGCGGCGTGGTTCCACATGTTGACGTTCATTGCCGGGGCAACAATTACTGGCGCGGCCGTCGCCAGATAAAGAGTAGTGAGAAAATCGTCGGCGAGGCCGCGCGCGAATTTTGCGAGGACGTCGGCGGTAGCGGGGGCAACAAGGAGCAAATCCGTGCGTTGGGCAACGGCGATGTGTTCGATGGCGCTATCGACGTTGGCTTCGCCGGCGGAGGATTTTTCGAAAAGGTCAGTGATTACCTTTTGGCCGCTCAGTGCGGCGAAGGTTAGAGGAGTGACAAATTCACGCGCTCCGCGCGTCATGACGACTTGTACTGTGAATCCGTCTTGTTGGAGAAGGCGCACCAGTTCGGCAGCTTTGTAGGCTGCTACACCGCCGGTTACGCCAAGGGTGATTCGCGTCGGTCCCATATCAACACATTTTACATCTCGCCGAGCTAGGGCACGATGAATCGTGCCCCTACAAATTTTGGGCAAGTGCCTTGCGGCGGCTTGCGACCACAGCCTGCGGCCGATTACTTACGTCGCTTGTTGCCGTCTTTGTCTTCGTCGATGGAAGACGGCTCGGTGAATTCGTACTCGATTAGGCTGTGCTCAAGTTCTTCGCAGGCGATGCGAGTCGCCTTGAGTGTTCTTGGGTTTTCAATGAGCGACGGCGCGCCCGCCATAATTTGGCGCGCGCGTCTCGCCGCCAGCACTACATACGCGAACTGGCTCTCCGGAGCTTTTGTCTGCACAGTCATTTCAGTCTTTCCCCCCAAACGATGCCAGAAGTTCTTCCACCCGTGGTCTGCGCCGCGCGGCGGAACAACGAATGGCAATCACAACGGCTTGCGCTTCGTCTCCCGCGCGTTTCACATCCTCGTTCACGACGCAATAATCGTAATAACGCCCGAATGCCGCAATTTCGTCCCGAGCCTTCGCCAAACGCCGAGCAATTTCCTCGTCGGAATCCTGGCCGCGGCCGCGCAAGCGCCTTTCGAGTTCCGCGCGAGACGGAGGCAGAATAAAAATCGCGATGGACTCCGGCAACTTTTCTTTTACTTGCGCCGCGCCTTGCACGTCAATCTCGAGGACGAGGTCGAGGCCTTTCTTCCGCGATTCTTCGAGCCATTTTTTCGGCGTGCCGTACGAGTGCTTGCCGAAGACGCGCGCATATTCCAAAAATTCACCGCGTGCGACCATGGCATCAAATTCCGCTTCCGTGACAAAATCATAGCATTTCCCGGTGGCTTCGGTCGCCCGGCGCGACCGGGTGGTACACGAGACCGAAGGCATCGTTCCGGGCAGCTCCAAAATTCTCTGCACCAAAGTCGATTTTCCCGATCCCGATGGGCCCGAAACGATCAGGACCAGCGGGGCAAGCTTCGTCTCCGCGCTCATTCGATGTTCTGCACCTGCTCCCGCAATTTTTCGATCTCGGCCTTGATTTCGAGAGCCAGGCC
>Ga0070765_100000672_pt1 | contig 20368 bp, 18 predicted proteins | sample HubBroMetageWFT5_FD_71516 | JGI IMG/M metagenome (GOLD analysis project Ga0070765, IMG submission 71516) | Warmed and freeze-thawed soil microbial communities from the Hubbard Brook experimental Forest, New Hampshire - Hubbard Brook CCASE Soil... | ecosystem: Environmental > Terrestrial > Soil... | reverse complement strand
ATGAGCCCCAGCAGCGTCAGGATGGCGGACATGATGGTGCTGAAGTCTTCGCGCTCATTTTCTTCCAGGTCTTGGCGTCGCTTGCGAATGGAGATGCCAATCCACACCGAAAGCCACAACACCGCTAGAGAAAGGGCCAATACCAACTGCGGAAATCTGAGGATGTGATCCATTAGCCGTAGCCTCCAAACTGCTCGGCACAATCTACAACATCGCGGACTCAGCGGCTTCCGTGGCCGAGCATTTATTTCTTCCTATTGATTTGGAGAGTGTATAGACTTGCACGGCGCAATTAATTCCGCCCGCGACGTTGCTTCGACGAGCCTAGCTTTCTCAGGCCCTGAGCGATGCATTTCGCACTTCGACCGTTCATCGCGCCACCAAAAATGGGGGCATTGAGATTCGTTGGCTTCGCCGCGTTCCGTTTGGACGACTTTCTCATCAGTGCTCTTCGGAGATTCTTTCAAGTGTGTTTGTGACGCGTTGGGACGAGGGTCGAGAGGATGGTCTTATGAAAAGCAAACTTACGATTCTTGCGCTCGGTTGCTGCGCGGTCTTCATGGTTGCGACAAGCATCGGGTGCGACAGCAATCCCGGGTCGGCTTCTAACACCACGCCGGCCGCGCCGAAGATACCAAAGATGAAGATGACCACGGACATTCCGGTGGCCATCACTACGCCGGATAAAGTCGAGACGCGACTTGGCACGTTGAACTTTGTCGACGGCTTCCCGGATGACGCCACCGTCCAGAAGGTGTACGAAAGGACCCGCATGCATGGGCCAGGGATGCCATCAAATCGACGACTGGCGCGCCTACCATTCTGCTGATGCCAGTAAATTACTTGCGAGCGAAGAACGATCCAACCGGCGTTGATGTTCCAGTCTTTTCAAGGAAGACGGAATCGGCGTTGTTTAAGAAGCTGTCGGATTTTCACTTTGACGACGGCCACACGTTTGACTTTCGCGGTGAGGATGTTCGGAGCGCGGACAATCGGGGCGGGACCCTAAGTGATGCAACCAGCGCGCCAGCAAAGGATTTCGTTACACGTTTGGGCTGCCCCAGACGTACGGGGGGCTGGTGGGAGAGTTCAAACTCGATTGGTTCTTTGTTAAGGGATACGCCACGGATACCCAGAAATCGGGTGGGAACTACAAATTCGCGCCGCATTTTGGCCGGACCCTTCTGGAGATGAATGAGGCTCCTGACGAGCCGCTCTCCGACCATTCTCCCATCACGATCGACGTGCCGCTGGAAGAGCCGCACCTTAGCGCGGACCGTCGTTGAGATGCGGCAGAAGGACAGAAATGGGGCGAACGGCTGAACATTTTGCTCTTTGTACGAAACGTCAGGAGTTGCGATGAAAACTTTGACAGCCGTTGTTCTTACTCTTTGCCTTGTCTGCGCGACTTTTGCGCAAGATGTCGGCTGGCCGCGAGAGAAGAGCAATGCGGACGCGACGATCATTTACTACCAGCCGCAGCTCGACGAGTGGAAAGACTACCGGCAGCTCGACGCGCGCATGGCGGTTTCCGTCAGGCAGAAGACGGGACAGCCAACGGTTAACGGCGCAAACGGGCAGAGGGCGCAGACTTCGGCCACCTCGGCTGGTGCGCAGCGTGACCGCGCTGCCGCCAGCACGAATTCGTTGCAGCAAGGTGGGGCGCAAAGAAGCAGTACCGCGAGTTCGAATCAGTTGCAAAGCCTGGATCGCGACGCGAAAGCTCGCCAACAGGGAAATGAGCGCACGCAGAAGTATCAGCGGCAGAGTCGGAGCGGTGAAGGCCGTTCGCGAACACGGAGCAGAAGAAACTAAACGGGACCAGTTATCGAGAGTTTTTGTTCGGCGCCCAGACTAGAATCCATTTACGCAGCGAAGGGAGATTTCATGAAAACCAATTATTTTGTGATCAGGTTGGGATTGCTACTGGCGGCGTTGATCGCCCTTTGGGTTCCGGCGCGGATTCTCGCGCAAGAACCGGCGCCCTCGGCGCAGGAGCTGGAAAATGTTTTTCCAAAGAAAGCGCCGTATTCGCCGTATGCCGACCGAAAGTTTCCGGAGCGGGTGTATTGGGGCGATACCCATTTGCACACATCTTTCTCGATGGATGCCGGTGCCTTCGGCTGCCGTTTGGGCCCTAGTGACGCTTACCGTTTTGCCAAAGGCCAGGAAGTCACGGCTTCCAGCGGTCAGCGCGTCCGACTGGCACGTCCGCTCGATTTTTTGGTAGTCGCGGATCATTCCGACGGCTTCGGCTTCTTTCCTTTGTTAGTGGGAGGGGATCCCAAAATAATGGCGGATCCGCAAGGCCGCCGTTGGTACGAGATGATCCAGAACGGCCAAGGAGCTACCGCAGCCATCGACATCATCACAACGTTTGGAAAAGGGGCAATCTCCAAGGCGATCTTTCCAGTGCCTGGCACAACCGCATACCAGGGAGCATGGGAAGCGGTTATCAAGGCCGCCGAGGAGGCCAATAACCCCGGACGGTTTACCGCGTTCATCGGCTTCGAATGGACTTCCAACACCGGAGGGAACAACCTTCACCGCAACATCATCTTTCGGGACGACGCGAGCAGAGCCAGCCAGGTTGAGCCGTACACGACACAGAAACCTCTGGGTAGCGACAATCCTCGTGACCTGTGGAAATGGATGAGCGGATACGAAGAAAAAACTGGGGGTCATGTGCTTGCAATCGCGCACAACGGGAACCTCAGCAATGGCCGCATGTTTCCCATCATCGAGTCTTTCACGGGAAAGCCGATTGATCGCGAATATGCCGAAACCCGCGCTCAACGGGAAAGGATCTACGAGGTCACACAGATCAAGGGCGACGGCGAGACTCACCCTTTTCTGTCTCCTAACGACGAGTTTGCAAACTATGAGCGATGGGACAAGGGAAACCTCGACCTGACAGTAAAGAAAAAGCCCGAGATGCTCGAGTTCGAATACGCTCGCGCGGCCTTGGAAAATGGCCTGAAACTGGAACAGGAACTCGGCGTCAATCCTTATAAATTTGGGATGATCGGGTCGACCGACGCCCACACCGGATTGGCTGCCATCGATGAAGACAATTTCTGGGGCAAGACTTCTGCTTCCGAGCCCAGCCCGGATCGCGCGACGCATCCTTTCGTCCAGACCGACAATGCCACCATCATGGGTTGGGAACAAACCGCTTCAGGATATGCGGGCGTCTGGGCCACCGATAACACGCGCGAGGCTCTCTTTGATGCGATGCAACGCAAGGAGGTTTACGCGACGACTGGTCCGCGGATGATCGTCCGGTTCTTCGCTGGTTGGGACTTTCAAGCCGGTGACGCCAACACACGGAATCCTGCTGTTGTCGGCTACACCAAGGGAGTTCCGATGGGTGGAGATCTCTCCAATGCGCCCGCTGGGAAATCTCCCACATTTCTCGTCGCTGCCCTGAAAGATCCCATTGGCGCGAATCTAGACCGCGTTCAAGTCATCAAAGGATGGCTGGATGCCAAGGGCGAGACGCACGAGAAAGTTTACGACGTGGTTTGGGCCGGGGACCGCAAGCCCGACGCCAAGAGTGGCAAACTTCCGCCTGTCGGGGATACCGTTGACGTTCCGAACGCCACGTACACCAACACCATCGGTGCTTCCGAATTGATCAAAGTGTGGAAGGATCCCGACTTTGACGCTTCACAGCGGGCCTTCTACTACGTCCGCGTTCTGGAAATTCCGACGCCGCGTTGGACCGCTTATGACGCCAAATATTTCGGAATTAAGATGCCTCCCGAAGTGCCGATGAAGGGCCAGGAGCGGGCCTACACTTCACCTATTTGGTACACCCCGGCTAAGTGAGCGGAGACTTTCATGAAAATTCTGCGCGAGCCGTTGTTGCACTTTATTCTGCTGGGAGCAGCCATTTTCGCGGTGTATGGATTCATCAGCAGGCACCGAACCGATAAGCCCGGCGAGATTGTCGTCACCCAAGGCACGCTGGAAAATATCATCACGGGTTTTACGCGCACTTGGCAGCGGCCCCCGACCGGAGAGGAACTCCGGGGCCAGATCCGGGACTATATTCGCGAAGAAGCGGCTTACCGCGAAGCGTTAGCCATGGGCTTGGACCGAGACGATACTATTGTCCGGCGCCGCCTGCGCCAAAAGCTGGAATTTCTGTCCGATGATCTCGCGACTAGCGTCGAACCGACGGACGCCGAGCTGCAAACTTTTCTGCAGGCGCATGCGGGCCTGTTTCAGTCCGAGCCGCGATTCACTTTCCGCCAGGTTTACCTCAATCCCCAACAACATGGTGCTAGTCTCTCTGCGGACGAAGCTCGCCTTCTCGCTGGCCTGCAACGCGCCGGCCCCAACGCCGACCTGAGTGCTCTCGGCGATCCCTTTCTTCTCGCGCCGAGCTTCCAAAATGTTTCTCTCGCGGAGGTAAAACAAGTATTTGGCGACCAATTCGCCTCCGCTCTTGCCGCTTTGTCGACGAGTCGTTGGCAAGGGCCGGTAGCGTCCGGCTACGGAGCGCACTTCGTTTTTCTGTCCCAGCGGACCGAAGGTAGCCTGCCTGAGCTCGCCGAGATCCGCGATCAAGTGCGCCGCGAATGGTTCAATTCCAAACGCAACGATGCCACCGAAAAGTTCTATCAGAGACTGCTCAAACGATACACTGTGAAAATCGAGCAGCCGGAAGAGAAGAAAGTAGCGCAGGTTCACTGATGTACCGAGCCTTTTCCTTTCTCTGGCTGCTTGCTGTTCTGGCGAGCAACGTTTCTGCGCACGAAATGCGCCCAGCCTACTTGCAACTCCATCAAACCGGCGCGGAAACGTACGATATCTTCTGGAAAGTGCCGGCGGTGGGCGACAACATGCGCCTCAGCCTGTACGTGCAACTTCCTGATGCTTGTTCCAATCTCGCGCCACCGCGCGCCTCGTTTGCCAATGGTTCGTACACGGAACAATGGAGCGTGAACTGCGCTGGAGGACTCAGTGGTTCCGCGGTCCGCATCGACGGGCTCAATGCCACGCTCACAGACGTGCTGGTGCGTGTCGAACGGCTGGATGGTTCGGCGCAAGTCACCCGGCTGGCCTCTGCCTCTCCTTCTTTCATTGTCGAGGCTGCGCCTCATCGCCTCGAAGTTGCCCGCACGTATTTGTTGCTCGGCATCGAGCACATCCTCACGGGCGTCGATCATCTTTTGTTTGTGTCCGGCTTATTGTTATTGGTTACCGGTTTTCGCCGCTTGCTGCTCACTGTGAGCGCGTTCACTCTTTCCCACACGGTTACGTTGTCGCTGGCTACGCTTGGCTTCGTTCATGTTCCGCCCGCGCCCGTGGAGGCTGTCATCGCTCTGAGTATCCTGTTTGTGGCGTACGAGGTGTTGCGCAAAAACGCAAATCCCGACGGCTTAGCGCAGCGAAAACCCTGGTTGGTGGCTTTTTCCTTTGGACTTTTGCACGGCCTCGGTTTTGCGGGCGGACTCAGTGCGGCTGGCTTGCCTCCGGCGCACATCCCGCTGGCGCTCGGATTCTTCAGTGCGGGGGTGGAAGTCGGCCACTTTTCTTTCGTCGGCGTCGCGTTGATGCTGATCGCCGCTGCGCGTCAATGGACGTTAAAGTTCCCCGCATGGTCGTGGCGACTTCCGCCCTACGCGATCGGTGGTGTAGCGGCCTACTGGCTTATAGCGCGGCTGGCGGCATTTTAGGGCAGCGATAAGACGCATGAGCAGAGCGAGGAATGTAAGAATGGTGCTGGCGGTCGTACTGCCTGGATAGGCGATTTTCTGCGGCTACTCTGCTAGAGTTGGTTCCCAGGCATTTTTCCAATTTCGAATCCATCGCGATTGCACGGTCCCTCACTGTAACGTTCGCCTGCACATGTTTGGAAGGAGTCTCTCGTATAGTGAGAGTTACTCTGAAAAGTGTATTGGGCTTGGTGTTTGGGTGCTGCTGCACGTGTGCGACGCCAGCACTGGCACAGGAGCCACTGGATATCTTTCCAGGGAATCGAGACGTTCTTTACGTCCAGTCCGAGCTTCTTAAGTCCATGGATCGTGCTTGGTTTGGTTTTGACTCCGCGTCTCGCGACCCAATTGATTCCCTGAGTGTCGATTCCTCGAGTATCGATTCATCGAGTCGCGGGCTTTTGTCCACGACTAGTACCGAAGAGAAGCCTTCTAAAGATTCCAGTAGTGCAGACGTTCGCTTGAACGCTCAAGACAAGAATGCCGGCGGGAGTTCGACGGGTCGCTTTCGCTGGGGTCCTGCTATTGGCGAATCTTTGCTGTACACCGGGATCATGCACACATTTGACCTTGCGAGCCAGCCGGGAACCCGCGACTCGTTGAATGGGCACTGGTTCCGGAATTATACGCAGTCGCTTGCTTCGCTACGCGGTTGGAGTGACAGCGACACGTTTATGGCGCCGTATGTTGGCCATCCGATTGAAGGTTCGATCTTTGGATATGTACAACGGCAGAACGACCCGAAGTATCGCCTGGTGCAGTGGGGTGACGGACGCGAATACTGGATCAGCATGCTGCGTTCGATGGCTTACGGCGCGGTGTGGCACACGCAATGGAAAATTGGCCCGGCAAGCGAAGCTTCCATTGCCAACGTGATGCTGCATGCATCGCCCGGGTTCATCACGCTGGTGGATACTCCAACGCTGGGCTTTTGGACCATGCTGGCGGAGGATGCCGCGGACCGCTATCTGATCATGGGCCTGGAAAACCGGACGAATAATCGCGCCATTATTATTCTGGCACGAAGCTTTCTAAATCCCGGACGGACGTTTGCCAGCCTGATGGCGTTCCGGGTTCCTTGGGTGCGCGACACGCGGCTGAATCTTTTTGGCAACGACTACGAAATCCGCAAGCAGCTAATGGAAGACTACAGAAATGGAAGCGGCGAAAAACCATTCCAGTTCGTAAAGAATCGGTGGAGGCCCGCGGGCGTTGAGTTCAATCACCCGAGGCCCAAGGAAGCGGATATCGAACTCACGGCATTTCCGTACTACGAGACGTTTCTCGGTGGAGGTTCGTGTATCGGTGGAGGTGGCTCGGGCGCGGCGCGTGTGAGTCCCAAGTTGCAAGTGATCACCGAAGTGAGCGGGTGCCAGATCCTGAACATGCGGCGGTCGAATATAAGCGCGGATTCGCTTTTTTATGGAGGAGGGTTCCGATGGACTCCAATGGCCGATCGGCACTTTTCACCGTTTGCGCAGTTCATGTTTGGTGGAAGGAAAGTGACCATGGAAGTTCTGGACAGGGAATTGCGCGAAAAGCTGATGGACGAGTGGGGTGACGGAAGCGGGACACGGGGGCACTATCCAAAGCGCAGCGATTATTCATTCGAGACTTCCGAGAACGGTCCGAGCATCGCGGTTGGCGGCGGGTTCGATTGGGTGGTGACGCGGCCGTTCGCCTGGCGGGTACTCAATGTCGAATACACACATTCGTGGATGAATGATGTTGCGCAGATGCAGCCGCAGCAAGGGTTGAAGATTTCGACGCAGGCGGTGGTGCGGATAGGAACTTGGTAGCAGGATCAGCGTGAAACTGCAATCCCAAGACCCAGGTATGAAGTGCGAACCTGGGGCACCCTGCGCGTTATTGTGATCTGGGAGAGGATGGAGATTTTGCTTTTCGATGGGAACGGCGCGATGGAACAGCCAAGAATCATCTCGACGAAGTGCGCGAGATCTAGAGGAGCGGACCGAGGTAGAGAGAGCGGCGTAAAGCCGCGTCCACAAAAGCCGAGAAGAGGACAGCAAGAGAGACCCAAGAGGGCGGGGCAAGCCCCGCCCCTACAAAGGGGAGCGTTCGATCGTGCGATGGTGTTGGTGCCACTCTTTTACTGATGCATCGCTGGCTTTGAGTTTAGGCTGTGTCTTCGGCGGAGAGTGGCGGCGTGGGCTTTTTCGATGGAGTGGTGGTGATGATTATTACGCTGATTAGGACGAAGAGGGTTCCGAGGACGGTGCGTAGGCTGAGGGATTCGCCGCCGAGGAAATAGCCGAGGATGACGGCGACTACGGGATTTACGTAGGCGTAGGTGCCGACTTTTGTCGGGGATTCGTGATGGAGCAGCCAGACGTAGGCGGTGAAGCCGATGATGGAGCCGGCGACAATCAGATAGAGCAGCGAGAGCCAGGCCTGGCGGGAGACGGTTGCGGGATGGAAATTGCGAAATTCGCCGAGCGCGGCGGCGGTTACAGTCAGGAAGACGCCGCCAGCGAGCATTTGCGCACCGGAGCTCATGACTTTGGAAGAGGGAAGTGGAAGTTTGCGCGAGAGCGCGGATGCGATGGACCAGCTGATGGCTGCGATGATCAGGGCGATCGCGCCCAAGGTGTCGATTGGTGGGCCGCCAAGATTTAGCGAGCGGCTTACGAGGACGGCTACTCCGGCGATGCCGATCAAAAGGGCTAAGGCGAGGCGCGCGGTGAGGCGCTGCGTTCGCAGAAGAATGATTTCGGAAAGGGCCATGAATACCGGGATGGTGGCCAACATGACGGCGGCGAGGCCGGAAGGAACACGCTGCTCAGCCCAAAACAAGAGACCGTAATCCAGGACGAAGATGAGGATGGCGAGTACGGATGCGGAGGTCCATTGGCGGGTGGTGGGGGAGCGCTCGCCGTGCGCGAGCATCCATATATAAAGGACGAGTCCTGCGACTAAGAAGCGGATGGCCGCGAGGAGGAATGGGGGAACTTCGCGGACGCCGATGCGGATGAAGAGGAAGGTGGAGCCCCAGACGAAATAGATGATGGCGAAGGCGAGGAGAGTTTTCCAGCGGGGAGGGTGGGTGTGGGGTTCCATGGAGGATCATTGAATGTATCAATTCGGGGAGTGGGGAGAAAAGGCTGTCGGAATTTTCACCACAGAGGACACGGAGAGCACAGAGGAAGGCGGGAAAGCGGGATGACAGTGTGAAAAAGATAAGATAACCCAAGATGTACAGCCTGAGAGGCTGTGCCACGGGAATTGGCGGACGGCCTTGGCCCTTCGCTCCTCCCAGAGTAAAAAAGCCGTCCTTACAAAAGCAAGAAAAACATGACGGAGGGCTAGCTTTGCGCGGCTTTGCCTTCTTTTTGTTCCATCCTGGCGCGCATTGCTTTCATTTGTTCGCGGGTGGCTGCCACGCGCGTGCGGCCATTGGGTGTGGCGTCGATCAACTTTTCCAAGTTGGCGGCAAATTGTAGTCCGAGGGTGGAACGGATTTCGGCGAGCAGCGGCTCGATTTTGGCGAAGACGCCGATGTGTTCGCCGTTGGCGTCATTGAACAGCTCCAGGCTGATTGCTCCATCGTTGACGAGCGCTGCCGCCATGCCCCAATAGGACACGACCATGCGCAAATAAGCGCCGTGTTGTCCAAACATGGCCTGATTGAAGTCCGCCATGGATTGGGGATTGAATTCGCGGAAATACCAGTCGCGCGCTTTGCGCAAGGTGTCTTCGCGACGAAGTTCGTAGAGTTTGAGAATGAGACCGGCTTCTTCTTGTTTGGACATGGATGGATAGCTCCTTTTTGCCTGTTCCGTCGCGCTCCGAGTGTAGCAGAGCGTTCTTGATAGGCGACACATGGTACACGTCGGTGCCCGTGAGTGGCTTATGATGGTTGTGGAACGGGGATGAGGCGAGAGAAAAGATGACGAATGCGCAGCAGGAGTTGTTGGGGGAATTTAAGAAGTATGCGGTGACGGCGCCTGCGGCGGAGGCGTTGATGGAGCGAATTACCAAGCGGCTTCACGAGAAGATGACGCGCTACAACTGGGTGGGGTTTTATCTGATTGATCCGACGAACGCGAATTTTCTGATTGTGGGGCCTTTTGCGGGGAGCTTTACGCCCAACGTGCGCATACCTCTTAATAGCGGACTGTGCGGGGCGGCAGCCAGCAGCAGTCAGACGATTGTGGTGCAGGATGTGTCGAAGGATCCGCGCTATCTTGCGGGATCGGCTTTGGTGAAGTCTGAAATTGTTGCGCCGATTCTTGTGAAGAAGAAGCTGGTAGGGGAATTGGATATCGAAAGCTATTTTACGGACACGTTTACGGAGTCGGAGAGAGCGTTTGTGGAGGCTTGCGCGGAGATAGTAGCGAACTATTCGGGAAGAGGGTAGGGCGGCCCTCGGGGCTAAAGCCCTTTGAAAGGGATGCAATTACGGCACGACTGAAGTCGTGCCCTCCCGAATAACCGCCTTCAGGAGTGAATCGAGAAGAAGTCCTCACGGGCTGAAGCCCAGTCAATGCCAAGCATTAATGCCGGAAGCCTTCGGGGCTCTGGGTAAACTAAGGCTCTGCCCCCCGGTGCCAAGCACTTTTTTAAAGCGGAATGTTACTTTTGTTCGAGTTCCTTTAGTTTGTCTGCCGCGCCCTGATTTTTGGGATCGAGTTCGAGTGATTTGCGATAGTTGACGATGGCCTTTTGTTTTTGGCCGTCCTTGGCGTAGGCCTCGCCCAAGCTGTCATAGACGTTGGCGGATTTCGGAAATTCCTCGACATTGAGAGTGAAGATGGCGATGGCGTCGGCATTGCGGTCTTTTTGAAGGAGCATATAGCCGAGCTGGTTGAGGGAGCGTTCGTCGAAATCGTAATCGTTTGGATGGGTGCGCTTTAGTTCGTGGTATTGAGCGACGGCAGCATCTGCGCCGCGATTCACGACGGTGTCGCCGAGTTCGAAGACGAGAGAGTGTTTCGGCGTGGCGGGTTCCTGACCATAGAGGATGGCGCGGATGCCTTTGGCCATTTCGCCCAGAGGTGCGCCCGGGGTGTTGTTGAAAATGACGACGAGATCATGATCGCCCACGAAGCGTAGTTCGAGGGTGTTGAAACCGTTGATGCCACCACCGTGGGAAATGACGGTCTGTCCGGCGCCGGGTTCGCCGGTGGGAATGGCGCGAATGTCCCAGCCGTAGCCGTAGTTTTCCAGATTCGGAGTGAAGAGTTTTTGCTTGAGATCGTTGGGAATGAGTTTGTCGGTGTAGAGAGCCTGGTCCCACTTATATAGATCTTCGACGGTGGAATAAAGAGAACCAGCGGCGTAGGGAAGCGCCATGTCGAGATACGGTGCGTTCTCCACTCCAGTGAGTTCCTGCTGGTAGCCAGAGGCGCGCTTCGGAAGGATGTCGGCGTAGTGGTCGTAGCCGGAGTCTTTCATTCCGAGGGGAACGAAGATGTTTTCTTTCAAGAGCGCTTCGTAGGTTTTTCCGGTGACGTGCTCAAGAATGGCGCCGAGAAGAAAGAAGCCGGAGTTGTCGTAGTGGAACTTCGTGCCGGGGTCGAACTGCAAGTCTCCACTGCAGAATTTTTTCACGAAGTCTTCGACGGCGTAATAGTTGCGTGAAACGTCGGCGAAGAACTTGGGATCGTCGGTATAGCTGGGGATGCCGGACGTGTGGCTGAGCAATTGGCTGATGGTGACTTTTGAACCGGTGTCCTGGCGGTAGTAGGGAAGATAATCGGAGAGGTGGGCGTCGAGTTTGATGGCGCCCTTAGTTACCTGCTGCATGATCAGCATGGACGTGAACTGCTTGGTGATGGAGCCGAGACGAAACTTAACGTCCGGCGTGTTGGGTATGTTCCACTCGCGATTGGCCAGACCATAGCCCTTTTTAAAGATGACTTTGTCATGGTCCGAGACCAGAACGGTGCCGGTGAAGGAGCAGCAGTCGGCGTACTGCGACATGAGCTTATCGATTTTAGCGGCGTTGTCGGGGGTGTCGGCGGCGAAGGCGGAGGAAATCTGCAAGACGAAAGCTACAAGTAGAACGCGCAGGAGAAAGTGTTTCATGCAAGTCCTTAGAGATCGATATGATCTTGCGTTTTGAGGCAGGAGGGATTGTACATCTCCCAACTTGGTTGCGCACGGAGCAATCGGCGCTACATTGAGTGAGATTCCGCGAACGGAGACCAGAGTTCGACTGGTTCGTGAAGGCTAGGAAACCGGTCTGAGGTATTTCTCTCGCTAGTAGTTTTGTGCTAACGGGTTTGTGCTATGGTACGACTGGTAAGGTCCTCCTACCATTTGTGATCGGTCTGACTGAGCAAGAGTCACGAATGCGGAGTGCAAACAGGATGTCCAGAGGATTCCTCGGGGTACGCGAATTAGTATTATTGCTGGGCTTGGCCGCCATCTACTGTCCTTCGGGGTTTTCGCAGGATGCGGTGTCCGGGCCGCGCCAAGTTGCTGAAGAGGCTGGTTTCGAAGTAATCGTAGTGCGTTCACCAGAAGAAGCGCAACAAGCGCTTGAGCGGTTACAAAAAGGCGAGGATTTCTCGAAGGTCGCTCGGGAAATGTCGATTGATCCTACTGCCGAGGCAGGGGGCTACCTGGGGAAATTCGCTCCGGATGCTCTGCGGGGGGAACTGAGAGATGCACTTAAAGGAGTGCAACCCGGGCAAATCACACCGGTCGTTCATTTGCCAAGCGGCTACGCGATCCTGAAAGAGATGGAAGCGGAGGGCGGCCCGAAGGCAAATAAGGATGTGAAGGATGCGGATCCGGCGCGGAACTTTGCCCTAGCCGCTAACGGAACCGTGAAATATGCGCCTGATGTTGGGGGCTTTACTGAAGCGGAGGCGGCGCTCACAAGTTTTCCGAAGGCTTCGGATTGGAACGCAGATCCCCGCAGAGTGTGCGATCTGCGGAAGCAGTCGCTCGAGACAATCGTCGAGGCGGCAAAACAAGTACTGGACCCTTCTCAAACGGGACCGCTTACAGGCCTGACACCGGTTGACGCGATGCACGCGCACTACGCCCTCGGACAGATTTATGCATACGAGGGAAAGATGGAACCCGCCATCAAGGAATATCAAGCGTCCTACCAACTTGCGATGTCTGGCCTGCCCACCGCGGTACCCGGGATGGAAGAGGCCCTCGGGATCAGTTACCTGCACAAGTCTGAAATGGAAAACGATGCCTATCGGGCGCCGGGAGAGAAGTGCCTGTTTCCGATACGTCCCGAGAACGCCTACCGAATAACGGAGGATTCCCGGAAAGCGATCGAATACTTTCTGAAATATCTGGAAAAGAAACCAGACGAGTTGGAAGTGAAATGGCTGCTCAATATCGCCTACATGACATTGGGCAAGTATCCAGCGGAAGTTCCCGCGAAATACCTGATTCCACCGTCGTCGTTCGAGTCCAAGGAGGATGTAGGCCGGTTTGTGGACGTGGCGTTTGAAACTGGATTGAGATCGTTTTCGACGGCGGGTGGGCTGATTGTCGATGACTTCGAGAATAACGGCTTGCTCGACGTGATGACATCGGGCTGGGACAGTTGCGGGGCAATGCACTACTTCCATAACAACGGTGACGGGACATTTTCGGACCAAACCCAGAAGGCCGGGTTGGGGGAGCAGGTTGGCGGCCTCAACATGATTCAAACCGATTACAACAACGACGGCTGCACGGATGTGCTGGTTTTGCGGGGCGGATGGGAATTCCCGCAGCGAAGGTCGCTGTTGCGAAACAATTGCGACGGCACATTTACCGACGTCACCATCGCAAGCGGGCTGGGGGAACCGACAAGTTCGCAGGCCGCCGTTTGGGTCGATATCAATAACGATGGGTTATTGGATTTATTTACCGGCAATGAAAGAGGAGTGGCGCAGCTTTTTCTGAACAAAGGCGACGGAACTTTCGAAGACATCGCGGTTTCCGCGCATGTCACGGGTGGCGGATCGGCGTACTCAAAAGGGGTAGCCGCCGCGGATTACGACGGCGACGGATGGATGGACCTCTATGTGTCCAACCTGAACGAGCGCAACCTGCTCTATCACAACAACCATGACAACACGTTTACGGAAGTGGCGATTCAAGCGGGCGTACCGGGGAGCGGCAGGGGTTTTGCGACCTGGTTTTTTGATTACGATAACGATGGTCTACCCGATCTGTTTGCGACCAGTTATTTTGTATCGGTCGAGGAAACCGCCCGGACCTACCTCAAGCTTCCTCCCAAGGCCACCACGCTGAAGCTTTACAAGAACCTCGGAAACGGCACGTTCAAGGACGTGACGGAGGAAACCGACCTGGCCAAAGTATTCATGCCCATGGGCGCGAATTTTGGCGACATCGACAACGACGGTTACCTGGACATTTATATGGGAACCGGGAACCCATCTTATGCATCGCTGTTGCCGAACGTACTGCTTCGCAATCATGACGGCAAGTATTTCGTGGACGTCACCACGTCTTCGGGAACCGGAGAACTGCACAAGGGACACGGAGTCGCCTTCGCGGACCTTTCGAACAGCGGACACGAGGACATCATAGAGGAAGTGGGCGGAGCGACGGTCGGAGACAGCCACATGATGCGAGTCTTCAAGAACCCCGGCAACGGAAACGACTGGATCACCGTGAAGCTGGTGGGGGTGAAGACCAACCGGGCGGCGATCGGCGCGCGGATTAAGGTTACGGTGGAGAATGAAGGCCATGGTGTTCGGTCGATCTATCGCACGGTGGGCAGTGGCGGCTCGTTTGGAGCGTCGCCGCTGCAGCAGCACATCGGGCTGGGGAAATCGGCAAAGATCGTCAGCATTACGGTTATGTGGCCCACGAGCAAAACGGAGCAGACTTTCCAAAACGTGGGCAAGAACCAGTTTCTGGAGATCAAGGAATTCGCGGAGCAGTACACTAAGCTGGAGCGGAAGGCGTTTCAGTTGCGGGGTCCGCAGAGCGGGGTAACGGCTGATTCCGCAGGGGCGACGAACGGTTCTGCGGGGAAGAATTGATCACGAGGCATCGAGTGCCAGTAGTGAGTTTGCGCAAATGAAACGAGCAATTTTAGCGGCGGCAATGGCGGTGTTTTTCAGCGCGCCTGGATGGGCGGCGCAGAGTTATGCGGCAAAGGGATTGGTGTTGAAGGTGGACAAGCAGCACAACTCGGTGCTGATCTCCTTGGAAAGAATTCCGGGGTACATGGAGGCGATGACGATGTCTTTTCCGGCGCGCAGTCCGGAAGAGCTGTCTGATTTGAGCGTCGGGGCAATGATCGAATTCAACCTGGTGGTCGATGAGTCGAGTGCGTTCATCGAAAAGATTTATGTTCACCATTATGAAGGGGTGGAGCAGGACCCGATGTCCGCGAAGCGGCTGAAGTTAATGGCCGGGCTGGTCAACCCGGCGGCGGCAAAGGAATTGAAGATCGGCGAACAGGTGCCGGACTTTTCGCTGGTGGACCAGAATCGCCAGAGCGTTTCGCTGTCGCAATTTTCGGGGAAGGTTGTGGCGATTACATTTGTGTATACGCGTTGCGCGCTGCCCAATTTCTGCTTTCGCGTTTCGAACAGTTTCCGCACGTTGCAGAAACGCTTTTCCGGTTCGATGGGAAACGACCTGATCCTGCTGACGATCACGTTCGATCCCGCGCATGACACGCCGGAAGTGATGGCGAAATACGGCAAAACCTGGAACTCGGATCCGAAGAGCTGGCGCCTGCTAACGGGAGAACCCACCAAGGTCGAGGAGATATGCAACAGGTTTGGCATCAGTTTCTGGCCGGACGAAGGACTGATGATCCACTCGCTGCATACGTTTGTGATCGACCGCAGCGGAAAGCTGGTTGCGAACCTGGAAGGCAACGAGTACAGCGCGGAACAATTGGGGGACCTGGTGCAGACGGTGCTGGCGAGCAGGCCAGACCGGCCGGTTCACAGCGCATCACGATAATGCGGCAATCGATGTTTGGACGGGGTGTCTGGACGGGGTGCCTGAACGGGTGTGCGAGAAGGCCGGTGGAATGTTCGCTAGGTCGGAGAGTCCTGGGGGCCCGAATCCCTTGAAAAAGAAGATCACGGTTCTATTAGTTGACGATCATTCTGGTTCGACGCGGATTCCGGCGCATCGTTGAGGACGAGAACGACATGAGCGTCGTCGGAGAGGCCGGCGATGGGGCGACAGCAGTGGACTTGGCTAAGCGGCTGAGGCCCGCAGTGGTGCTTATGGATTGTTCCTTGCCGGGAATGAATGGATTGGTTGCGGCGGGGAGGATTGCCAAGTCTTATCCGGAGACCGCGGTGTTGATGTTGAGCATGCATTCGGAGCACACGCGGGTGCGACAGGCGGCGGGCGTGGGCGCGCGGGGATACATTCTCAAAAACGCAGTGGATATGGATCTGGAATCGGCGATTCGCCGAGTTGCGGCCGGAGAGCTTGTGTTTGACCCGAAGGGACTTGGCGCGCTGGCGGCGAAGGCCCAGCAATCCAACACACTAAGTCCGCGGCAGCTGGAAGTGCTGCAATTGATCGTAGACGGCAAGTCTAGCCGGGAGATAGCGGTGCATCTGGACCTAAGCACCCACACTATCGCCGCCCATCGGGCCAACATCATGCAATCACTGCAAATGAATAACACCGCGGAGCTGGTCGCGTATGCGATTCGCAATGGGCTCGCGGTAGTTTGAACGGCACTTCCTTCGGTGTTTTGCTGACGTCCTGCAGCGTCGTAGAGCAAATTCAGTCATCAAATCAGTTATCAAACTCAGTCGTGCAAACAATCCACTGCGCCGGGGGGCCGAACTTATGACCAATTTATCCAGGAGATCGTTTGCCGGTGATGCGACGGCCGGGGTGGCGGCGCTTGGAGCGGCGACATCGGTAGCGACACCGCTGGCAACACCGGAGCGCGCAGGGCAGTTAGTTTATCGTTCCTCGGACTGGAGGATCGCTGAGTTCGAACGGCTGGTTAGGGATGCGGCGCGCATTAAGCAGGTGTTTGATGCAACGCAGATCGACGAAGGAAGATTTTTGAACGGCATCAAGAATTCGCTGAATGGACTGGAGTTTGGTTTCAACATTCCGGGGAAGCAGATCAAGGTCGTGGCGGCGATGCATGGACCCGCGAATCTACTGAACTTTGATGACTACGTATGGAAGAAATACCGGGTGGGAGAGTGGTTGAAGGTGAAAGACCCGAAGACAGACGAGCCGGCGGTCCGCAATCCCTTCCAGGGCAGCAGAGTCCCGCGAGAGACGCAGAAGAGCGGCCAAGACCCAAACGACGAGGATTCGGCGTTCCAAGATTGGACTATTCAGAACTTGCAGGCGAGGGGTGTGCAGTTCTTGTGTTGCCACACTGCGACGGAAGAGCAGTCACGCGCGCTCATCCAGCAGTACCGGCTGACGATGCAACCTGAGGAGCTGGTGAAAGAGCTTCTGGCGCACATTTTACCGGGAGTTCTTGTGGTGGCTTCCATGGCGGCGGCTATTGCGGTGTTGCAATGCGAAGGGCGATATTCGTACATTGCGGTTTGAGTGTCGCGAGACGGAAATGGGCGGAGCAGGAACACCGGGAAAAAATTTAACACAGAGGCCGCAGAGGTAGGAGCACAGAGTTCGCAGAGAAGAGAGACGAGACCCAAGACCCACACGCAAAACCGGCGAGTGGGGCACCCGAGGATAAGAGAACCCAAGAAGCACAGCCGCTTCGAAGCTCAGGAGACTGTGCCACACGAGGTTAGAAGCGGTAGTTCAGCTCGGAGTAGCCGAGAGCCCCGTTGGAGTTGATGGGATAGATTTTCTTGATCACGTTGCCGCCTTCGGCATAGCCGAAGTACAGGCCGAAGGAGAGGCCGTACTTCCATTTGTAGTCGCCGCTGATGTCATAGAGAGTGGCGAGGGAATTGGAACCACCAGAGGGCCTGCCGTTGTAGCCGAAGGTCCAGGGTTGAAAGGCGCCGCCACCGGAATACCACAAATCATTCTTGTTGCTGAGCCAGAGGCCGTGAACATCGCTACGAACGGTGAGGGCCTTGGTTGGGCGGAGCATTACCTCGACGAAGGCGTCGGTGTTGTTCATGGAATTGAAGAAAGGGAAGCGCGCGTAGAGGCGAGGCGTGGGAAGAATGGCGAAAAATGTGCCGTGGGTGCCGTCGTTGGGATTGCGATCGCCGCTGGAGTAATAGTAACCGAGACGAAACCATGGACGGACGCGAGCCGCGAAGTTTGGCTGCCAGCCGCCTTCGATTGCGCCCGCGCCGGAGCGTTGCGCCAGAAGTCCCCAACTGCCGGTTTGCAGAGCGCCCCAGGCAAGAAGATCGAAGGTGCCGGAAGAGGTGGGTGTGGCGGAAATAAAGTGCGCACCGTAGGTGCCAATATCGATTCCGCCGAGGTCGCCGGCTTTGGCCGCAGCCGAACGATTGTCGGTCTTCACGAGAGGGCGATCATCGTTGTAATAGATTCCGAAGACGCGCCACTCCGCGTGAGTTGTTCCCAATTCCTCTTGACGGGTGAGGGCCACGTAGGTCACGGGAGTTTTGACCCAGCCCCAACCATCCACCTGGAAGACGCCGCGATCGGGTATCGTGCTAAGAGCAGTGACTGTCAACGGACCGTTGGAATAGAGATATTGCAAGCCGTCGAGGCTGCGCATCACGTCGGAAAAACCGAAATTACCGATGAGGCGTTGGGCGATGCGCTCGTTTTTGAGATAGGCCAGCGTCGGGTCCTTCGGGATTACCTCGCTACCGTCGGTGAATTCCATACGGCCCATACGCAGGCTGGAGTGGTCACCTTTGATGCGGATAAACGCCTGCTTAGGGAAGATGAGTGCGGCGTTCTGACTGTTGTCATTGGCAGCGTAGTAGGAACCGCCCAGGCCGTATTGGCCGAGTGGAGCGGGATGGACGGCGTTGTTTGGGAGGCCGAGCAGAATGGGGGCCTCGAATTCGATGTTCCAATCGAAGTGTTCGTACTTCTGCGAAAATCCGAAACGTATGACGGTGCCCGAATAGCTGTAGAGATTGTTGCCGCTGGCGGGCTCAAACCAGTTCCAGACCTCGTAGCGCTCGCGAATGCTGCCGGAAAAGGTGACGCCGCCAAACTGGATGGGTTGCGGTTGAGGCTCTTGCGCAGCGACCAACGTTGCAGCCATCAAAAACAGGACGGAAAAGATTAGGTTCTTCACGGAGCTCCAGTTCTCGGGCTTACACCCAGCGCGCGGTTGTGGTATTTGGTGCACGACTGACGCAAAGCCGCTCGAATAGAGGGAGCACGAGTATTTTCCCGGTGCGGATTTGCGTGTAGTGATTTCGAGACACAATATTTGAAAGGCGTGTCGATTCTATTTCGCGAAAAGAAGAGTGCAATAGTTGAAAAATATTAGTCGTGGCGGCAAATAAATACGGGGAAAAGATTTAACACAGAGGCCGCAGAGCTAGGAGCGCAGAGTTCGCAGAGAAGAGGAACGCAAGCCGGGCATAGTGTGAACATACTATTGATACGCGAAATGTCCAGATGGGAGTATCCTCGGTCGAGAAGCGCCTTTTTTGTGATTGCAGTATGAATTTTGGATCTTAGGAGGCTTTAGATATGGCAGTTTCGACTCCTGCATTGCGAAGGAGACGTTCGATTTCATTGTGTGCAGGGCGGCTTTCAAGAATTTCAGCGAACCGAGGCGAGCGCTGGAAGAGATGTATCGCGTGCTCAAGCCTGGAGGGCGAGCGCTGATTATCGACTTGCGAAGCGACGCATCGAGAGAATCGATCAACGATGCTGTGGACGGGATGGGGCTGAGCGCAGCGAACAGAGTGATCACCAAGCTGACGTTTCGTTTCATGTTGCTGAAGCGGTCTTACAGCAGGATGGGATTTGAGGAGTTGGTTGCGCAGACGGAGTTTCACGGTGCGGAGATTCGGGAGGATTTGATCGGACTGGAGGTGTTGGTTAGTAAAGAGCGGCCGAGGTTTTTGATTTGGTGAGGTGGGGCCGCGATGGATCGGTCGCGCGGGTGGTTTAATTGGCGGACCGCCTCGGAAGGCGGTCCCCACAAAGGCAAAAACGGAAATCGGCAAGATACGGTGATCTTGCGGACATGGGGCGCAGCACTGCTGCGCCCGTACGTAAGGACCAAGAGGGCGGGAGAGCGGGGGATCGGCGACGTTGGAACTTAAGAGCCCACCCTTTGCGTGAAGCAAGGCGCAAAGGATGGGGCACCCTCAAGTTCCGCTGTTTGTTGAAGAAAAAGCAAGATGGCGGTGTAACCCTTCGTAAAGGCACTCAGGGGAAGAAGCCGCCCCCACAGAGTATTCGGAAGGAGGCGGCGCGTTTGCGCAGGATGCGGCAGATTAAGGGAGCTTGGCGGATTCCGATTTGGCGGCGAGGAGGATGGGGATGTCTAGGTCGGCGTTTTTCCAGAGGGTGAGAAAATTTTGATAGGCCGCTTTGGCTTTGGCGGTGTCGCCCTGCAATACGTAGGCGCGCCCGAGGTCGAGGTGAGCTAACGCACCGATGGGTTCGGTGGCTACGGCGCCACGATGATCGAGAATTCTCTGGAACTCTGCGGCGGCTTCGGTGCCTTGATCCGCGGCGAGATAGGCTTGGCCCCGCACATAGACTGGATATAAGGCGGTCCAACCGTGGGCACTTCCGGTTGTCTCTCCCAGTTC
>Ga0070765_100000671_pt1 | contig 20376 bp, 17 predicted proteins | sample HubBroMetageWFT5_FD_71516 | JGI IMG/M metagenome (GOLD analysis project Ga0070765, IMG submission 71516) | Warmed and freeze-thawed soil microbial communities from the Hubbard Brook experimental Forest, New Hampshire - Hubbard Brook CCASE Soil... | ecosystem: Environmental > Terrestrial > Soil... | reverse complement strand
CGCTGAAATATCGTCTTGGCGGGAAACGAGTTCGAGTCCATGTGAAAGTTGACATGGACGCAAGCGTGCAGCCGTACTACGTGACCGAAGCGCGCATCCGTGGCAGTGAAGCGCCGGACCAGTGGGTGATCCTGGGCAATCATCGCGACGCATGGGTGTACGGCGCGGTAGATCCTTCGAGTGGAACCGCTTCCATGCTCGAGCTGACGCGAAACCTCGGAGAAATGTTGAAGCAGGGCATCCGACCGAAGCGGACGCTGGTGATTTGCAGCTGGGACGGCGAGGAATATGCCCTGACGGGTTCCACCGAGTGGGGCGAAGAGTTCGCGGATACGTTAAAACAAAAAGCGGTGGCGTACTTGAATGTGGACGAGGCGACTTCCGGATCAAATTTTCAAGGCGACGCGGTGGGCTCGCTTGCGCCGTTGCTTGTCGATGTGAGCCGCGCCCTACCCGCGCCATCCGGCAAGACTCTTTATGACGAATGGAAAGTTACGCGAGAAGCAGAGTCGAAAGAAAAGCAGCCGGTGCCGGACTTTGAGCTGGCGAATACTCGCATCGGAAGCGGCTCGGACCACACCGTGTTCCTGAATTTTCTCGGGATTCCCACGGTCGGGCTTACTTTTGTGGGGCCTTACGGCGTTTATCACTCGCTATATGATGACTTCTACTGGATGAATCACTTCGGGGACCCCGGTTACCGGTATCACTCTTTCATGACGCAGATTTGGGGAACGGTTGCCCTGCGATTGGCTAACGCTGAAATTCTGCCGTTCGATTTCGAGTCCTATGGCCAGCATATCCACCAATTCCTGGCGGAACTTGACGACTCAAGCCATATCGCTGCTCATGTCGATTTGGCGGTTTTGCAAAAGTACGCCGCCCAATTTCAGCAGGCGGGATACGATCTCAAGCAAAGTGCTAACCGTGCCGTTGCGAGCGGACGATTGAACGGCCAAGATGCGTTTCGTTTGAATCAAGAGTTCATGCTAGTGGAACGCAATTGGTGCAATCCCAACGGAATCCCGGGTCGACCATGGTTCAAGCACTCGCTCTATGCGGCGCGCTATACCTATGCTCATCTGGAGTTGCCAGGGCTTACGGAGGCCGCGGAGGCTGGAGATTGGAAGCGCGCTGGGGAGCAAGCGAAAATTCTCGAGGATGAACTGATGAAAAACACGATGCTCTTGCGCCGCGTTAAACAGGAACTGGACTCTTTCGCGGGCGGCGAAACCCCATGAAAAAGTTAGCTGTTTCTCTTCTCATTTTTCTCGCTGTATCGATACCCGCTAGGGCGCAGAACACGCCGAGGCCGCTAGGTGAGTCACGCGCGAGAGAGCTAGGCGTACCGTTTGAGGGCACGCCGGGGCCGCTCGATGCGCTTACGGACGTGAAGGGAGTGGAGGTGGGCTACCGCACGTTAATTTCAGGGGAAGGCAAATTGCAGGTTGGCGTTGGACCGGTGCGAACCGGCGTGACGGCGATTTTTCCACGCGGCAAAAATGCCGTGGACCCGGTGTTTGCAGGGTGGTTTACCGAAAACGGCAATGGTGAGATGACCGGTACGACGTGGGTGGAGGAATCGGGGTTTTTATACGGACCGGTGATGATCACAAATACACACAGCGTGGGAGTCGTGCGCGACGCGGTTATTGCCTGGCAGCTCAAACATGGGATGCCTGCCCCGGAGGAAGATTGGTGGTCGCTTCCGGTGGTCGCTGAGACTTGGGATGGCTACCTGAACGATATCAACGGCTTCCATGTAAAGACCGAAGACGCCTTCGCCGCGATGGATGACGCGCACTCGGGACCCATCGCCGAAGGGAACGTTGGCGGCGGAACGGGTATGATTTGTTTCGAGTTCAAGGGAGGCACGGGAACTGCGTCGCGCCAGCTAGCGGAGAAATTCGGAGGCTATACCGTTGGCGTGCTCGTTCAATGCAATTTCGGCACGAGACATCTCCTCCGTATCGCCGGGACCCCTGTAGGTTATGAGATCACCGGCAAGCCAGTTTGGAACGATGATACCGGCTCCATTATCGTGGTGGTGGCTACCGACGCTCCGCTCTTGCCAAATCAGATGAAACGCATCGCCAAGCGGGTTACCCTAGCGCTCGGGCGCCTGGGTAGTATTTCCGGAGATGGTTCGGGCGACATTTTCATCGCTTTCTCGACGGCGAACCCCGGGGCCGGGCTAGATCAAAAGAATCCGGTGAACGTTCGAATGCTTCCCAACGATCGAATGGACGCGCTTTTCGAAGCCACGGTGCAAGCCACCGAGGAAGCGGTGGTAAATGCGCTGGTGGCGGCTAGCACGATGACGGGCGCCGAGGGGCATACCGTGGAAGCTCTGCCGCACAACAGGCTGCGGGAAGTTTTGAAGAAGTATAACCGGCTGGCCGAAGTAAAATAGTTCGGCATGCCCAGAAGGAGGTGGAATCAGATGAGGAATTTTTTTTCGGGTGTTTTTCTAACCCTATTGATTATTGGGATTGCGGTTTTCATAGCTGTCAAACAAGGGTATGTGGATTTCAAAGCGGACCAGGAGCCGTCTTTTCTGGAGAAGAAATTTGCGATGGCGGCGGTGGACGCTTCGACAGATCGTCACGCTCCGGACCAGAAAAACCCGATGCAGGCCAACGATGAAAATTTGGCGGCCGGCGCCAAGCTATACATCAACCATTGCGCGGGTTGCCACGGCGTTCCTTCGAATCCCAGCAGTCCGTTCCCGAAATCGTTCTACCCTCCGGTACCCACGTTCTTCACCGATGCTCCGGACATGCCCGAGAATCAGAATTTCTACATTATCCAGCATGGAATCCGCTGGAGCGGAATGCCCGCCTGGGACAAGACGCTCAACGATACGCAAATGTGGCAGCTCGTGACATTTTTGAGCAACATCGAGAAGCTTCCGCCAGCGGCAAAGAGAGAATTCGAGCAAGTCGGATCATCGGCTCCTGGCAGTGCGCCGGGGGCAACGCCTAACCTTCCAATGCCTATGAAACAGTAGACGGCGCGGAGACAAGGGTGTGCTTGGAAGAAATACTCCGAGCCAGAGAAGCGTAGTCCTGCTAAAATTTAGCTGGATTCAGCTCGGGATTTTAGAGATGCGTTGCCGTGTTTTTCAGCGCTGGTGGCGAGCAGGGATGATAGCCTAAACTCCATCGGTGCTTCGGAGGGGGAATTTGACGTCTGATGTGGTCGCAGAAAAGGTAATCACTACTCTGGCATCCGTAAAGCGGATTCCAGCCGACAAAATCACCCTGGAAACGAATCTGCAGGATTTGGGCATTGATTCGCTGGATGTTTTCACATTGCTGTTTGAACTCGAAAACGCTTTCAAAATTTCTATTCCCGATGACGATGTCCGATCTTTACGCACTGTCAACGATGTGGTGACTGGAATTAAGAAGATTATCGCCGCGACGCCGCCTGACTCGACTGTGGGCTCGCCCACACCGGCGGACTAAGGATGGCGGCCCGCCGAGTTGCCGTTACCGGTTTGGGAATTATTTCCCCATTGGGACTGAATCTTGCGGAGACGTGGGATTCTTTGAGCCACGGCCGCTGTGGCATTCAGGCGTTAAAGGGTGTGGATCGCTCTCGCGTGGCCCTGAAGATGGAGAATGGGGCTGAAGTTCGGGGCTTCGATCCCGCGCAACATTTCGAAGGTGGCAAAGAAGCCTACCTTGATCGCTTTGCGCAATTCTCCGTGGTATCTGCCCGCGAGGCTATGCGCGATTCCGGCCTTAATCTGACCCCGGTTCTTTGCTATAACGCCGCGATTGTCTGCGGCTCCGCCGTGGGAGGTCAATCGGCTATCGAAACCGGCTTCGCGGATCTTTACGTGTCAGACCGCGGCCGAGTTCACCCGCTAACGATTCCAAAAACGATGGCCAACGCCGGTGCGAGCCATATTTCCATGGAACTCGGGATCACCGGGCCGACCTACACGGTGTCGACTGCATGCTCCTCCGCGAATCATGCGATAGGACAGGCATTTCGTTTGGTGCGGGATGGCGAAGTGGATCTGGCGGTAACGGGGGGCAGCGAGGCGCCGTTCGCGATCGGACATCTGAAAGCCTGGGAAGCGATGCGAGTGATTGCCCCGGATACCTGCCGGCCGTTCAGCAAGGACCGGCGGGGAATGATACTAGGCGAGGGTGGCGCGATGATGACACTCGAGCCGTTGGAACTGGCGAAGGCGCGCGGTGCGAGAATCTACGCGGAAATTTGCGGCTTCGGTATGTCCTCGGACGCTCACCACCTGACACAGCCCACGGTGGAGGGGCCGTCACGCGCGATGCGAGATGCTCTACGCCTGGCGGGAATGGCGCCTGAAGAAGTTGGTTATATCAACGCCCATGGTACCGGGACGCCGGGAAACGATCCGGTGGAGAGTCGTGCTATTCGCGACGTTTTCGGCGCGCATGCGGACAAGCTTGCGGTTAGCTCGACGAAGTCCATGCACGGACATGCTCTTGGCGCCGCGGGTGCGCTCGAAGCGATCGCCACGGTGCTCGCGTTGCATCACGGGATTTTGCCGCCCACAGCGAATTACAACGAACGCGATCCGGAATGCGACTTGGATTACATTCCGAATCAGCCACGCACACAACAGGTTCAGGCCGCGCTCTCGAACTCCTTCGCGTTCGGAGGGTTGAACGCTGTGATTGCCTTCCGCGCCGTGCCGCGCTAGACCTGGATTCCACGCGTCGCGCACTACTAGAAATGCGATTTCTATTTGTAGCAGCAGAGATGGCCAGTTGCGATGGCGTTGTTAGAAGAAGCGTGCGGGGAATGGTGCGATCATCCCCCAACCAGTGGGCGTTGGGGACCAGTGGCGCGTCAATTCGTCGGCAAGAGTAAACGTAACCAGAATTGCCAGGAATAAGAAGCCAGCGAAGATAAAAACTTTGGTAAGGCCGCTGCTGTACTTTACATGCATGAAAAACAGGATTACCAGGAGCATCTTGCTCACCGCAATGGCCAGGGCCGCAACCGTGTTGAACACTCCGAGATCTATGTAGGCGACACCCGTCGTGAGCGCTGTGAGGCACATCAGCGCGACAAAGATTCCGATATAAAGCTTTACCGGCACGATATGTTCGGACATCAGTGACCCCCTCCCGCGTAACGCCCTCCAATGAGATAGAGCAGCGGAAAAAGAAAGATCCATACGATATCTACGAAATGCCAGTACAGGCCGCTCACTTCGAGCGGGCTGTAATACTCCGGACTAAAGCGGCCGCGGTGCGCCATGATCGTCAGCACGGTAAGAATGCCAATTCCGATAATCATGTGCAGCGCGTGCAATCCGGTCATGAAGAAATAGAAGCAGAAGAACATGGGCACGTGCGCGCCGGGCGCTCCCCATTCCGGACGAATCAGGAAGCCGAAACCGGGAACCAGATGTTCGAGGTAATCGTGATGCCACTCAAAAGTAAATTTGATGGCCAAGAACGCAGCGCCCAAAATCATCGTGCTGATCAGAAATCCGACTTGCGCTCGGCGCATTCCGACTTGCGCGGAATGGATGGCAAGGGCCATGGTCAGGCTGCTTCCAATCAGCACGGCAGTATTCAAGGCGCCAAATCTAACCTCGAGCAGATGACTGCCGATCTCGAAAGAAGGCTGGTAGAGCGCGCGATAAACAATGTAGGTAGCAAAGAGGCCGCCGAAGAACATGATTTCGGTAAGCAGAAACACCCACATGCCGAGGCTTCCGGCCTCGCGCTGCTGCTGCATGTCTTCAAACTGGTGCGCGAACCCCGGGGGATGCGCGCTGTGAACGGTTATATCAGCCACGTTTCACCGTGCTGTGCGCGTAGTCGTAAGCGTCTTCGGTTACCACGGGAATCTCCTCGAAATTTTCAGTGGGGGGCGGCGAAGGCGTTGTCCATTCCAGGCCTTTCGCGCCCCATGGATTGGGACCCGCGGTGGGGCCATAGCGCATGGACCACGTCAAGTAGATGAGCGGTATTAGATATCCGATACCCAAAATCGATGCGCCTGCCGAGGACATCACGTTGAGCACCTGAAACTCCGCCGGGTACACGGCGAAGCGGCGAGGCATGCCTAGGTACCCGAGCATGAATTGCGGGAAGAACGTCAGGTTGAAGCCCACGAAAATCACCAGCGCCGCAAAACGGGCCCAGCCGTCGGGATAAAGGCGTCCAGTAATTTTTGGCCACCAGAAGTGTATCCCGCCGAGATAAGCCATCACCGCGCCGCCTACCATAATGTAATGAAAATGAGCCACGATGAAATACGTGCCGTTCAAATGCACGTCGGTGGCAAGAGAAGCGAGAAACAATCCTGTGAGGCCTCCCATGGTAAACAGGCCGATAAACCCCAGCGCGTACAGCATGGGAGCGTCGTATGAAATGGATCCTTTATAAAGTGTCGCAGTCCAATTGAAAACTTTCACCGCCGAAGGAATGGCCACTAGGAAACTGAGGACGGAGAAAATGAGCCCGGCGTAAATCGACTGGCCGGTCACGAACATGTGGTGTCCCCACACCAGGAAACTGATGATTGCAATCGAAAGGCTCGAAAAAGCGACGAAAGTGTAGCCAAAGATTCGCTTTCGCGAAAAACAGGTGATGAGTTCGCTCATCACGCCCATGCCCGGCAGAATCATGATGTACACGGCAGGGTGAGAATAAAACCAGAACAGATGCTGGAACAGGATGGGGTCGCCGCCGATGGCGGGGTCGAAAATGCCAATATGAAGGAGGCGCTCGAGACCGAGTAGGAACAGGGTGATAGCAATCACCGGAGTGCCCAGGATGAAAATGATACTGGTGGCATACATGGCCCAGATAAATAGAGGCAGACGAAACCAGGTAAGCCCGGGCGCGCGCATCTTGTGAATGGTGACGACGAAATTGAGTCCAGTGAGAATCGAAGAAAAGCCGGTAATGAAGACTCCCAGCGCCGTTGGAATCACCGACGTGTGCGAGAAACTGCTGCTATAGGGCGTATAGAAAGTCCAACCAGTATCCACGCCGCCGGAAATCACGGCGTAGAGCGTGAAGATTGCGCCAACAACATAAATGTACCAACTAAGGAGATTAAGCCGCGGGAAGGCCAGGTCGCGGGCGCCGATCATCATCGGCACCAGGAAATTCCCGAGAGTGGCTGGAATGGAAGGAACCAGAAAGAAAAAGACCATGATGATGCCGTGCATGGTGAACAGTTTGTTGTAGGTTTCAGGTTGCACGAGCGCGCCCTGTGGCTCGATCAAATGCAAGCGCATGAGTACGGCAAAAAAGCCGCCCACAAAAAACATCAAGGTGATCGAACACAGATAGAGCAATGCGATGCGCTTGTGATCGGTGGTCAAGAGCCAGGACTTCACACCATACTGCGCGTTCAAATAATTAACGTTCGACCCGGCAGGGGCTTCGTGGACGTCTATGGTTGCCGTGCTCATTTGTCGTTCGCATTCCTTTCTTCGGCCGCGAGCGATTTCACGTATGCGATGAGTTGCAGCACTTGCTCTTCATTGATCTGGCCCCGGAAGGTGGGCATGATCGGCGGATAATTTCGCAAAACGATGGAATTGGGATCGACGATCGCTTGGCGAATGAAAGCTTCGTCCACCAGCCGCTTTTCGCCGCTCCTGAGCTCCACTTCCTTGCCGTAAACTCCTGCGAGCGAAGGCCCGCGTCCTGTGCCATCCGATGGATGGCAAGACGAGCATGCGAGTTTGTTGAATACGCGCTCACCCATTTGCTGCATGGACTGGCTAGGAGCGCCGGACGAAAGCCACGATTCGTAATCCGCCGGCGACATCACGTACACCCATCCAAGCATTTCAGCGTGGTCCGCTCCGCAATATTGTGCGCAAAACAGATGATAGGCGCCGATCTTGGTAGCCTGAAACCAGAGCGAAGTATAACGGCCTGGAACCACGTCTTTCTTCACGCGAAAGGCCGGGATGTAGAAATCGTGGATGACGTCTTCCGACGTCATGGTCAACTCTACCGGGACTCCGACCGGAACGTGCAGCTCATTGATTTCGCGCACACCCTCGGGATGCTGGATGTGCCACATCCACTGCTTGCCAACCACGAAAATTTCAGTAGCGGCTGACGGAGGGCGAGAATTTTCAAAATACAAGCTGGAAGCCCAGAGGAAGAGTCCTACACAGATCAGCGTTGGAATGATGGTCCAAGTTAGCTCGAGCCCCAGGTGTTCCCCGGTATCAAGCGGGATTTCGTTTTCGGCGCGCCGGCGATATTTCACCATGAAGAAGAAGATTGCTGAAAATATGGCTACGGTAAAAAACAAGGTAATGAAGGTGAGGACAAAATAGAGGTGATCCACGCCCTCCGCGATCGAAGAGGCGGCCTCAGGACGAAGTTGCGGCGCCTGAATCGCCCCTAGCGAGAGCAAACTCCAGCCGAATTGGAAAATCCCGATCATGATCTGGTTGTAAGGTTCCTTTGCACTGGCTTTATGTCCTTCGCTCCGGGAGCGCGTAGTGTTCCTTGCGGTAAAGCACCAAAACGAGAGCTCCGATCGCCAAGACCGTCGCCGCGCCGGCAGCCTGGATCAGGCGCGAAATCAGCAGCCCGTATTTTCCGGTGGACGGATCGTAGTGGTAGCAGAACAGCAGCACTTGATCGACCGGTGAGCCGATTTTTCCGGCCGAAGCTTCCACCAGCCCAAGACGAAGGTCGCGCGACGGAAACTGGATGCCATAGAAGTAGCGCGAGATTTTCCCTTCAGGAGTCAGGAGCATGATTGCGCTGGCGTGCGCGAACTGCTTTGAATCAGGATCATACGCGTAACGAAAGCCAGTGGCATTTGCGAGCTGCCGGATTTGTTGCTCCTCGCCGGTGAGGAAATGCCAACCAGCCGCCCCTCCCGGTCGTCCATAAAGGCCGGTATATAGAGCTTGTTTCGCTTCGGCCAGGACCGGCCTCTCCAGGGGGTCGATGCTCACGGTGACGACATCGAACTGTTTGCCGATATCCATCGGAATCAGCTTCAGGCTCGACTCCAGCCCGTTCAAAACCTGGGTGCAGAGCATGGGGCAGTTGTAGTAGACCATCGAGAGAATCACCGGCTTTTTCCCGAAATATTCGCCAAGTTGTACGGGCTTACCGTGCTCATCACGAAAAGCCAGATCCAGGGGAATCGATTGATTTAATTTCTGGTCCACACCAACTTCTTTGAGCAGCGACGGGCGCACGCCGATGTCCTGCACCGGACCCGGAAGTTGCGCATCGGTGGAAGAGGGCAAAAATACGATGACCGTCGCCGCTGCGATTAACCAAACGCCTAGCGCGGCTGCTCTTCCTGACGCCGAAAATCTATTGAGCACGTTCACTTCTTTATCTGCCTCACAGTGCTAAGAATCTGGACCGGATTACTTCTCTGAGTCTTGAGATTTCGCGTTCTCGCTTTCTCCTATCCAGTAAGCGCACGGACCATTCGGAGATGATTGAGTCTCTATTTGGCTGCTGGTCCGGGCTCCCGCCGATTGCGCCTCGCTTGCAGACCGCGCGGGCAGGCCATGTTCAATGGTCACCTCCATTGCACGGTCAATCGGGATTCGCAGCACGCCATTCTGCGGATCTACCCATTCGTACGAATTGAGCTCCTGCATCTGCTCGCCACAATAATTACGCAAATCGGCCCGCGGCTTGGCTTGCAATCGCGGCTGTGGAGGCAGCACCCGGGCATTCTCGAACGGCGAAGCCGGCGGACCGAGCGGTTGCGTTTTCGCAAAGTAAGAGAACATCCACTTCATGGACCAGAGCACAATGACCAGTATCACCGCGAGCCCGAGCCCGTACTTGAACAGGCTTCGGGTGTTGGCATCGCGATGCTCGTAACCCTCCGAAGGACTGTTAGCGCTCGGCGAAACGCGTCCCTTAGTCTCCATGCTCATGCTGGAGCGCTCCTTCAAATCTCGGGTCGTGCAATGGCAGTAGCGGCATTTTTTTGAGCTGCCAGATATATGTGCCGAGCCAGATACCGCCAATTCCGATTGCGGCAAGAATGTCGGACGGGTGCAAACGTGGCCCACTTCGTTCACTTTGAAATCCTGGAACGACCAGCCAGTAGACGTCCACCAATGTCAGAAAAACCATCATGCCGGTTAAACTGGCAAGAACCCGCAAGCGCCTTTTTACTCCGCGCTGCAGCAGCAGAAGAAACGGCACGGCGAAATGCATAATCATCAGGAAAATGGCTAACGCCCCCCAGCCGCCGAACGCCCGCGCCAAGTACCACGGAATTTCGTCTCGAAGATTGCCGGCCCAAATAATCAAGAATTGTGAAAACGAGAGGTAGGCCCACAGCATGACGAAGGTCAGCATGAGATTGCCGAGATCGTTAAACTGCGACCCAGTGACAATATTCTTGATGGGCTCGCTGTCCGCCAGCAGGCGCAGGACGAAAATCACAAAGGCCATGGCTGCCAAGGCCTCTACGACCATGAAAAGCATGCCGTAAATTGTCGAGAACCAGAGCGGCTCAAGGGACATGATCCAATCGATCGAGGAATAAGTGACCGCGATGCCCCAGAGAATCAGACCTGGCGCGCTGAATGCTTCCAGAACGGAGGCAAGGCGCGGGTCACCGGTTCGGTCCTGCTGGTAGGACCATTTGTTTAAGAAATAGACCAGCGTGAGCCAGATCGCGAAATAGATCGCCGAGCGCACGATGAAGAAATTCTCGGTGAGATACATCGCTTTGAAATGAAGCGCGGGGTCGGCTGGTTTATCGACGGCCCAAATTGTCCACGGATAAAGCTTTTTTATTCCGAAAAGTATCGGAATAAAAAGAGCCGTCATCACCAGGCATGTTCGGGTTCCCGCTTCCAGAAGACGCCTGATGGGGTAACCCCACCAGCCGCCGGTTAGGTGGTGCATCATCAAAATCGCCATGCATCCCAGGGGAATCGAAAACCAGTAAACGTAAGAGAAAAGATAAGACTGAAAAGCTCGTTGAGCAGCTTCCGGGCTATGCAAACCGAAAAACGCGCATAGCAATAGAGCAAACGCTCCCGTCAGGAGCCCGCTTCGTTGTAAGCGGTCAAGCTGCGGCCGGTATTTTTCCAGAGCGTCCATTAGGGATATCCCGCTGCTTGGTCTTGGGCCGTTCCGGAATTTCCTCGCGCCAATTTCGCGCGCTCGCTTTCAGGCACGTCCTGAATGGTGGCGTGCTGGCTCAGTTGGAGTGCGCGAATGTAGGCTGCAATGCGCCAGCGATCTTCGGGTTCCACGCGGGAAGCGTAGCTGTACATGGAACCGAAACCGTTTGTGATGACTTCAAAATAATGACCCGCGGGCGCCCGGCGCAACGAGTCCAGATGAAATGACGGCGGAGAAGGGAATCCACGCTGGACGATCATGCCTTGTCCGCCGCCGGTGTAATCGTGGCAAGGGGTGCAATAAATGTTGTAGCGCTCGCGGCCGCGCTCCAAATCCGCGCGGGTCATGGGAAAGGGAAACTTGTCAGCTACCACGCCGTTCTCCTTGCCGGTGTAAAGCAGTTCGTCAATATGGAGTTGCCCGCGCGCGACTGTACCGGGCACCACTGGCCGTTCCGAACGGCCATCGTCAAAGAAAGTGCTGGGCTCGTAGGGGAGATATTTCGGCTGAACGTGCATATCCAGACGGCAGCCTGCCAGCAGCATGGCGATACCGCTGAGCCAAGCAAGCCTTCGCGCGCAGGACAGCACGCGAGCGGTACCCGTGTTCTCGCTCCCAACGACGCCGCGCTGAATATCAAACTTCAATTTCAAACACTCCGTGTGGATGTAAGCTCTTCAAAAATTCCGCGGTCTTCACCACGTCGAATTTCTTGTCCCGCGCCTTCACGCAAAGGAAAAAGCGATCTTTTGACGCTAGCGCGAACCTTGCGACATTAAAAACAGGATGATAAGGCGTGGGCAGGCCGTTCATTGCCAGCATGCCAAAGACAGCTGAAAGAGCCGCGCCAAGAATGGTCAGCTCGAACGTGATCGGTATCCAGGCAGGCCAGCTGTTGTATGGCTTGCCGCCGATATTTAATGGAAAACTGATTACGTTTGCGTAGTAGCACATAAAAAAGCCGAACAGCCCGCCGATCAACCCGCCGGTGAAAACGACGGCGGGCAATGTGGTGTGTTCGAACCCAACCGCTTCGGCCATTCCCTCCACCGGCATAGGAGTGAACGCATCGATTTTCTTGTAGCCGGCATCGTGCGTGCGATGCGCCGCGTCGAGAAGTTGTTCGGGTGTCGCGAATTCAGCCAGCAGTCCGTAGATAGCTTTGCGCTTCATGTGCTAACCGTGAATCTCCGGATTAGGATTTCGGACGCGCGCCAGATACGTGGTACGCGGCTTGGTGTTCAATTCCGCCACCAAACTGTAATTCCGTGACTGCGCTTTCAGTCTTGCGACGCGACTGTTCGGGTCGTTGATATTGCCGAACACGATGGCGTCGGCCGGGCAAGCTCCCTGACAGGCGGTGACGATCTCGCCGTCGTGTACCGGCCGGTTTTCTTCCTCGCAGCGGATTCTCACGGCGTTGATTCGCTGCACGCAGTAGGTGCATTTTTCCATGACGCCGCGGCTGCGCACGGTCACGTTCGGATTGCGCACGCCGTAGAGGCTGGGCGTTTGCCAGTCTGAAAACAGCAAGAAGTTAAATCTGCGCACTTTATACGGACAGTTGTTCGAGCAATAGCGGGTTCCCACGCAGCGGTTGTAGGTCATCTCGTTCAGTCCTTCCGGACTGTGCGTGGTAGCGCCGACCGGACATACGACTTCGCAGGGCGCGTTTTCGCACTGCATGCACGGCATCGGCTCGTAGTACATTTCGGGATTTTCGAGTCCGCCACGGAAATAGGTGTCTACGCGGATCCAGTGCATGGCGCGTCCGCGCATGACTTGCTCCTTGCCGACTACGGCGATGTTGTTCTCAGATTGGCAAGCGACGACACACGCGTTGCATCCGACGCATTTGTTCAAATCGATGGACATGCCCCAGGCATTCCCTTCGTATTGGAAGCCGGGATAAAGCGAAAGCCCGCGCGCGGCTTCTTCCTTGGGATCCTGGGCAAATTTTGGATCGGCACGAAATTCTTCGAGCGTAGCTACCTGAATCAGATCGCGTTTAAAAGCATTGTCGCTTTCTTCTTCCGTGTCGCGGCCCGGGCGGTCGATGATGTATTGATGCTGGGTAACCGCGAAATAATATGTATCAGCGGTTTTTTCAACGCGCAATCCCGTGGCGGCCCACGGCGCGGCTGAAGTCCGGACGAAATTTGCGTTGAAACCGGGTCCGGTACCCACTTTACCAGCGCGCCTTCTTCCGTAACCGAGATGCAGAGTGATGGAGTTCTCCGCGTGGCCCGGCACAATCATAATTCCGGCTTTGGTCTCCCGGCCGTTTAACTGAAGTTTTACGTAATCGCCGGCCGCAAGATTTAAGTGCTGCGCCGTAGCCGCGCTGACCATTGCTGCGTTATCCCAGGTTAATCTTGTGTTTGGTTTGGGAGTTTCTTGGAGCCATCCGTTGTTGGCGAAGCGCCCGTCGAAGATGGAAGGATCGGGACGGAACGAAATCTCCAGATCCGAGGAGTCGGGGCTCTTAGCAGAACTGCCTGCCGACCCTGCAAGATCTGTTCGTGCCGAGACGTTAATCGCCGGCAGCGCAGTATCTGCCAGGATCCCATCATGCAGCGACCGCTCCCAGAAATCCTCGAATGCCTTGTCTTTCTCAGGACGCTGTCCTGCCCAGTAATCGCGCACGATGTCGTGGTTTGATTTGCCGGGTTCGTTGGTAAGCAGCGCGGTGATTTCATACGCCGACTGACAGCCGGCATAAAGTGGCGCAATCAGTGGCTGAATAATTCCGACGGTACCGTCGTAGGCTCGCGCATCGCCCCACGATTCGAGGTAATGCGTGGCGGGGACGTGCCAGTGACAAAGCTCGCCTGTTTCGTCGTAATACAATCCGGAATGAATGCGCAACTTTACATTCAATAGCGCCGGGCCGAAATCGAAGTCGACGGGCGCGTCGTAAACCGGATTGCCGCCGAGAATCAGCAGAACTGCAACCTTGCCGGCCTTCATATCGTTTACAAGCTCGCGCAGCGATTCCATCCCATCGGTCGGATTCGTTTCCAGAGGATCGGTGTAGTACACGGTCTTGCCTACGTTGCCGAGCGATGCGTTCATGGCATGCGCCAAAGCATGCACGCTAGGCGGCTGCTCCTCACCGGCGATTACCAGAGACGACCCGCGATGCTGCTGCAAATCTTTGGAAACCGCGCGCGTCCATTCGGCCGGGATTTTTTGTGGATTTGGGTTGCTCGGGCTCGCCGCCGCGGTGCCAAGTTCGGAAGCAAGCTCGGCGGCGAATCCTGCCACCTCGCTCGCGCGCACGGGTTTGCGATGATCCGCCATGGCACCCGTGCTGGTGGGCATGGACTCTACAACATAGAGGCGGTTTGGATTGTCGGAGGGCGTTGCCATTGCGCGTCTGGAAGAAAAGTCGCGCGCGTAACGCACGTGCCCTGCGCCGCAGGTGAGAAAATCCGCGTCCAAGGAGACGATCACGTCTGCTTTGTCGAATCGATAGACTGGGTTGACAGGCTTGCCGAACGCCAGTTTTGCTCCTGCGCGCACATTGTCGCGGCCACACGGTTCGTACTGATGCCACTTCGCGTCCGGAAATTGCCGGAGGGCCGCATGGATCTGAGCTGCGAGCGAAGGCGAAGTGACGGTCTCGGTGAGGATCCGCAATCCGGCCCCTTTCGGAGACTGTTGCCCGCGCACGTCGCTCATCGCTGCCGCGAAAGTATTCCAATCGCTGATTCGCCCTTCGTGTATCACCGTCTGTGAGCGGTCTGGATCGTAAAGCGTCAGGACCGATGCTTGGGCAAAAACGTCAGTGCCGCCAAGGCTTCCGGGATGCTCGGGATTGCCTTCTATTTTCGTTGGCCGTCCCATATTGCTTTCAACCAACAATCCTGTCGCGACTCCGGCCAGCGTCATCGACGTCGCGTAGAAAAGCGGCCTCCCTGGGATAATCTCCTCGGGCGCCTTTACATAAGGAACGATCTTTTCGGTGGGCAGCTTGGTGCAGGCGCTCAGTCCGGCCAATGCCGCAGAAGCGGCCGCAAGCTTCAAAACATCCCGGCGGTCGATTCCCTCCGGATTCTTTGCGGTATCGTGCGGGAATTCATGTTCGAGAAATTCGCGATATTCTTTTGTTTCCGACAATTGTTCCAGGCTCTGCCAAAAACGCTTCCCTCCCTCTCGCGCCAGCTGCGCGCGCACCGCAGCGAGATCGATTGATTCTGGGTTCGGCGTATTTGGTTTTGAGCTCATAGTTTTCTGTTTCCAGCCTTCATCGGTGGCACACCGAACAATTTTGCAGACTCTGGATCTTGTATTCTTGTACGAGTTGCCGTCCGAGCTCCCTTTGGTTGGACGGCACTTCGTAGTTCGGATTGAACACCTGCGATTTGGGACGCACATACCTCTCCGGCTGTCGATGACAATCCAGGCACCAGGACATGTAGAGCGTTCCCGCGCGATAGGTGAGAGGCATCTCGGCGATTTGACCGTGGCAGGTGGTGCAGCCGATGCCTTTGCTCACGTGGATGCTGTGATCGAAATAAACGAAGTCGGGCAGCGCGTTCACTTGCGTCCAGGCGATGGATTTGTCCTCGCGATAGCTCGCGCGCACAGGTTCCAACATCGAGGAATTGGTCCAAATCTGCGAATGGCAGGTCATGCAAGTCTGTGTCGGCGGAAGCCCGGCGAATGAAGACTTCTCGACCGATGTGTGACAGTAGCGGCAATCGATGCCAAGCTCGCCGGCATGGTGCTTGTGGCTAAACGGAACAGGCTGTTCGCGCGAGACGTTCACATCCGTGTACCACGGCGACAATTCGATACCGTAGAGCGCGGCTCCGAGCAGCGCGATAATGAACACGCCGCCGTAGATGCTCAGGCGCGAGAGAACGTTCGTGCTGTGATGAAATATCTGTGACATCTATTCCTTCAATCTCCTGTTTGCGTCGGCCTGCTCGTTGGTTTCTTCGACCAGGGAACGCATCTCCACGATCGAAATCATCGGCAAGAAACGAATGAAAAGATAGAACAGCGTCAGGAATAAGCCGATGGTTCCGACGTAGGTGGCCCAGTCCCAGCGAGTAGGTATGTAAGTTCCCCAGGACGAGGGAATGTAATCGCGGTGCAGACTGACTACGACGATCACGAACCGTTCGAGCCACATACCCACGTTCACAACCAGCGCTACCACAAACAGCATCGGGACGCTGTTGCGCACCTTGCGGGACCACAGAACCTGCGGAATCACAATGTTGCAAGTGATCAAAAGCCAGTAAACCCACGCATAAGGCCCGGTCATGCGGTTCATGATCATGTAGCGATCGAATTGGTTTCCGCTGTAGAAGGCGATGAACGTCTCCATCATGTAGCCGTAAGCGACGATGACGCCCGTAGCGAGCATCACTTTTGCCATGTTGTCCAAATGCCTCATGGTGACCAAATCTTCCAGGTGGTAAAACTTTCGAATGGGAATCGCCAGAGTGATTACCATGGCGAATCCGGAATAAATCGCGCCGGCCACGAAATAGGGCGGGAAAATGGTGCTATGCCATCCGGGAACGATCGCGACTGAGAAGTCGAAACTCACAACGGTGTGGACGGAGACCACCAGCGGAGTCGCCAGACCGGCTAAAAGTATCGACGCTGTTTCATAACGCGACCAATGGACCGCAGACCCGCGCCAGCCCATCGCCAACACGCCGTAAATTACCTGAGCCGCGCGATTCTTCGCCCGGTCGCGAAGCGTCGCCAAGTCCGGAATCATTCCCACGAACCAGAACAGAAGAGATACCGTGGCGTATGTGGATACCGCAAAGACGTCCCAAACGAGCGGGCTCCGGAACTGCGGCCACATCCACATGGCGTTGGGATAGGGAAGAAGGTAGTAGAACATCCAGGGCCGGCCCATATGCAGCAGGGGGAACATGCCGGCGCAAGCGACCGCGAAGATTGTCATTGCTTCCGCGAAGCGATTAATGGATGTGCGCCACTTTTGATGCAACAGAAGAAGAATTGCGGAAATCAGCGTTCCAGCGTGGCCGATACCGATCCACCATACGAAATTTACGATGGCGAAGCCCCAGGCAATGGGTATTCGGATGCCCCAAATCCCCACACCTTTGACCAACAAATACGTCACTGCAACGTTAAACAACATCAACAGAGCAAAGGAGATTGCAAAGCCGAACATCCAGCCTTTGCTCGTTCCGCGGCCCAGAACGATCGAGCTGATCTTATCGGTGACCGTCGCGAGTGTATGACCTGGCTCCAGGACGGGAGCCCGGCCCGCGTCGGTTAGGTTCTGAGAATTCTCAGGATCCACGAAGTAACCTCGGAATCACCAGTTCGATGCCGTGAAGTTCCGGAAGTGGCATCGAAAATTTGCAATCGTCACATCGATGCCCCCCAGACGCAGATGCGCTGGCCCGATGTGCATTTGATTCGCTAAGAGTGCTGTGGAATTCTTACGCTTTTGTGAATGACCTTGCCTTCGTCCACGATATCCGCCAGTTAGGACTGCATAGCATATGACCGCAGAACTCCCGGCGCAAGTTCAAACCCGAAAAATCTAACCTCCAAGGAGCGGTAAGCGGCTTTTTCAGCCGGAGAAAAAAAGCTAATGGGTTTGACAGAGGATGGTCTGGTGGGGATCGATTAGAAGATGAGTGGGGCGAATTCGCGACATAAAATGGAAGTGAGTCTCCGGGCCTCTGGTTATCACGACACCGAGGCGCACGGGTTTTATTCCGGGTCTGGCCGCGAATAAGGGAACAGCAGCCGTAAACAAATCGTCAACCCGGCTTTGTTCAAGGCGGCCGTTGACGGCAAACTCGTTTCCGCGCGGCTTCACGTCGAATTTTACGGAGTAACGAGGAATCGCTGTTTCGCGAACCCATTCATCGAAGAACCAATCCATGCGCCGATTGCCCTCCAAGTCCATGGCCGGCGTCATCTCGCGTTCGACCTCACGCTGGAAGTCTTCGGTCGTAAACGCCCGATACCGGTATTTGGTGAGAATCGTCTGTAGAAGGTTACGAAAGCGCGCATCGGCGTCATGGACCACCGGGTCGCGCAGCATCTCATACAGCATGTGCATCACCCAGGTTCCCTTTCCGTAAATGATGGCTCCATAAGCCTCCGGGGTTTTCGACGACCGCAGACGAAGACCCAGGCTGAGCGCCCCCGCGTCATCGGTGGTTTCATTTGACCCGGGGGCCTTGGCAAGCAGAATGGCGCGATAGTGTTCCAGCCATTCCGCGAGATAATCGCCCGTTGGTTTTTGACTCTGCGCATAGCGGAGCGCGAGATAGTTCGCCATCCCTTCTTCGATCCAGGTGTCCCGGTAGCCGCCGGGGCCTACCACGTTTCCCCACCATTGATGCGCGACCTCATGGAAAGGCATTAAGTCGCGAGCTTCGCCTTGTTCCCACTCTTGCAAACCTGCGCGGCCCTGTTCTTCGGCGGGCAGGAACGCGAGCGTCGAGAGATATACCAGGCCGGGCCAGCCCTGGCCGAAGGAACCCGGAATCTGCGCCACGTCGAGATGATCGAACGGGAAAGAGCCGTTCATCTTTTCGTAAAAATGAATCGAGTCGAGAACTCTCTTTCCGAGTTGCTTGAGAGCCGCCGCAGGGCTGGGCAAAGGCGGTTCCAGGGTATCTCCGGGAACCACCCGGGAGGTAGCGCGGTCGACCGCAGGGATTGCCGGCGCTCGTCCATGGGCACTCAGACGTAATGCGATTGCATCTTCGAGCTGTTTATTCGCATATAGCTGAATTTTCGGTTGTTCGGTTGCAGTCTCAGTTTTGTATTCGCCCATGTTGAAGCCTGCCAGGCAAAAAGGAACACCCGAAAGCCAGCGTGCTGTTTTCGTTTCGCCCTCTTCACGCAATGCCGCTCTGGTCCCGGTTGCGACCAGCGCGAAGCGTCTTGGCCAGTGGAAGGTTAGATCGAAGGGCACGAAAAAGTCGCGACCCGCTAAATGCGGATACCAATTTTCCCGCTCGCCGACATATGCGACCCCGTTCCCCGCGTCGGTGATCACGTTTCCGCGGTAGGAAAATTCCAAGCTGAAAGTCTGTTCAGCGCGAGAGGGCGCGGCCAAAACGACGAAAATGGCGTCATTTCCGCGCCGGACGACGTCGCGGCTGCCTACGTCCTCATTCTGAAAGAAAACCAGAGGTTGGGCATCTTCCGAGAGGACTCTATCGACAACCAATTTGCGAGATAGTTCCAGCGGAATCAATCGATCCCCAGGCCGCACCGTTTTCAGGTGCACGGTGGTTCTACCTTCGAGCGAAAGATCGTTTGCGATCGTTGAATCAATTCGGTAATCAATCGGGGAGAAGGATTCAACCGGCACCGGCGGCGCATTTTCCGCCCGGAAAGAAGCCCATACGTCGTAAAACGGGGTGCCATTGGCAATTTGGAGTTGCCCAATCAGGACTTGCTCTTCGCGCCGCGGGTCAACCAACGCTTCAAACGCCCCTGCCGGACCCCCGCCCATCATGGCGTAGAAAAAAGGAAGAGGAGCGGTCGATAGCATGTCGAGCATGATCCGCAGCGACTGTGCCGGTGCGAGACTCGCCAGTGCCGAGTTCCAACTTTCCGCGAATTGCGAGTCCACCGATTCCTTGCCTCCGTCGGACTTTAATTGTTCCTGGATCTCGCTGGCGGTGTCATCTGTAAAACGAAGGTAGAGGCGAGAAAAAGACTGATCGAGAATCGGGACGCCGACAAATTGCGACAGAGAACGCCGCTCGCCGGGATCTCGAGGCGTCGCCAATATGTGGCCGTGGCCGGTAAACACGGCACCGGTGACTTGTCCGCCAATGGAAGGCAGAAAGGCGATCTTACCGTCGCCCAGCGTGAGGCTGATGACATCGCGTCTGAGATTCAATTCGTGAACGGTGTAAACCTGCGCCCCATTGGGACGCAGCTCGTTCAGTGCTTGGTAAAGCGCGCGCGGATCTTCGGTAGAGGAACTGAGCTGTTCGTCGGCCTTCGAGATATTCAAGGCCTGTTGCGCTCCGCGAAATGAGGGGAAAACCAGTAGGACAAGGCAGGTAGCCAACAGGGGAAAGCCCGGCGAAACTCGCGTGGCATGTCGCACTCAATCGACTGTACAACTTAGAGCATCGAAGCGGCAAGCGATGGCACGTCGAAGTGAAATGGCTTGTTAAGATAGGTATGTGCGCCGGACGGCATTCATTGCACTCCTGATCTTCCTCGCGGCATCCACCGTAAGCGCGGACACCATTGTCCTGAAAAATGGCCGCAGGAT
>Ga0070765_100000670_pt1 | contig 20384 bp, 15 predicted proteins | sample HubBroMetageWFT5_FD_71516 | JGI IMG/M metagenome (GOLD analysis project Ga0070765, IMG submission 71516) | Warmed and freeze-thawed soil microbial communities from the Hubbard Brook experimental Forest, New Hampshire - Hubbard Brook CCASE Soil... | ecosystem: Environmental > Terrestrial > Soil... | reverse complement strand
TCGATGGCGTTTGGCGGATTCGCAGATGGTCCTTTCTCGCTCGACCGATGACGGGAAGACGTGGTCTGAGCCGATCGAGATCGATGCGCATCCCGGTTTGCCGCGCGATGACAACGGGGCCGCTGAGGGGTTCGACGGCGCTGTCGCTCCCGACGGAACACTGTATGCAATCTGGAGCCAGGATGACAATATTATGCTTACGTCGTCACGCGACGGAGGCAAAACTTTTTCGCACGCTCGCCCCATCCTCCATACGGCGCCGATCATGTTTGCAATCGACACACTGGATCGTGCCAACGGTTTCCCCCAGATCGCAATCGATCCGAAGAGCAAACGGCTGTATGTAACCTGGAGCGACTATCGAAATGGAGACTTGGACGTTTTCCTAGCGAGTTCTGACGACAAAGGCAAGCATTGGAGCGCGCCGGTACGCGTGAACAATGATCCAGTTCACAACGGAACGGAGCAGTTCTTTCAATGGCTGGCGGTTGATTCGATCGACGGATCTGTCAACGTTGTTTTTTACGATCGAAGGCGCGATCCTGAAAACCGAAAGCAGATCGTTGTCTTAGCCCGCTCAACCGACGACGGGCGCACGTTTGCCAACTACGCGTGGACGGATGAGGCTTTCGAAGCTGGCGGAGTATTCTTCGGAGACTACAGCGGTCTTGCCGCTTATGGCGGACGCGTTTACGGAATATGGACCGAAAAGCCCGCACCACCCATAGCGGAAGACAAGAAGACAACTCAAGGAACCGAAGACAAAAAGGATACGAAGATACAACCACACGGAACCATCATCAGACTCGGAACTGCGGAATTTCCGACGAAGACTACTCCATAAGCGCTACTTGCTCTCGGATGACCTCGAATCTGTGGTAATCCCTCATTGAGTAAAGATTCGTAAAACAGCCTGCGATCCTGCAACTCCGGGTTCATAATCTCGTTCATACCATTAGGCCTAAATCGAACGAGTGGAGGAAATATCATGGTGAAACATTTTGTACTTGCGCTTGTACTAGCGGGACTTGTTTATTCCGTTACGCCAACCTTTGCGCAGGATAGCGGCAGTAATCAGCAGCAATCGGGACCACCTGCAGGTGCGCCGCCGGAAGGCGGACATCGCCATTTTGATCCCGCAAAGCGCACGGAAATGCTGACGAAGCAACTGAAGCTTTCTTCAGACCAACAATCCAAAGTGCTCGACATTTTGAAAACTCAGCAGTCTCAAATGGAAGGCTTGCGCTCTGATTCGTCTACCTCTCAGGACGATCGCCGTTCGAAGATGATGGAGATGCGTAAGACATCCGACGATCAGATTCGCGGGCTTTTGGATGCCAACCAGCAGAAGAAATGGGATGCGATGCAGAGTAAGCGCGAGCAGTGGCAGGGACATCACGGTGATGGTCAGGCTCCTCCGGACTCCTCGGAGCAAAAATAGAAGCTCCGAGTTAGCGCGCCGAAAGCTGATGTTCTCATGCGCAGCGCAATCGTCACAGGTTGCGCTGCTCTGTCGAAGAACTCGATCGTAATCGCGGTAAGACGACGCGAACCGAGCAACCGCGTCCGGTAAGCCGGTTTTCAATCTCTACCCTACCGCCGTGAGCTTCCGCAATCTGGCGAGAGAGAACCAAACCAACGCCACTCCCGTTTGGCTTCGTCGTATAAAAAGGAGTAAATACATTCGACGGATTGGAAAGGCCCGGGCCGTTGTCGTCGATCGTAAGGATGACGTCGTCGGCATTGGTGTCCCAGTGCAATTTGACGTTTTCCGATTCCGACGTCGACGCTACTAACGTGGCATTCTCAGAATTTGAAGGCGTCTCCAGCACCGCATCCGCGGCGTTCCGAACCAAATTGATCAGCATTTGTTCGAGTTGATCGGGATCCGCCTGAAACACAACATCCGGCCCTGGCTGCACGGATACTCGCATACGAGTTTCCAAGCCTGCTGCCCGAGCGACCAGGGGAGCAAGTCTGACTTCCCGCAAGACCGGAGGAGGCATCTGCGCCAACCGGCGATAAGCTTCGAGAAAGCGATGCAGCGAAGCGGAGCGGGCCTCGATAATCTCTAGTCCGCGCTGCAGATCGCTACGCACTTCAGGATCCATGGGCGTGGACGATACGCGTGAACTGAGGCTGCCGGCAATGGACTTGATGGGAGCCAGAGAATTGCTCAGTTCATGCCCAAGCACGCGAATCAATCGTTGCCACGCACGCCGTTCTTCTTCGCGCAGCGCGCGACTTACATCGAGCAAAACCACGAGAGTATGAGGAACACCATGCTGTCGAAATGAACTACGGCGAAGGAGCCACCGAGCGCGCGAGTCGTTCAGGTTCAGTTCAACCAGAGATTCATTGTCGGCGTTCAGGCAGGCCTGCAGACTGAGATCCGCAGCGGTGCGGCCCAGCACGCGAACTTTGCTTTGGCGGAGCAGGTGCTCTCCGGCTGGATTTACCAGACGCAATAATTGTGCCGGGTCAAAAGCGAATAGGGGAGCATCGATTTCGTCGACTACCCGCTGCAAGAGCGCGGTCGCCTCGATCGCCCGCACTCTCTGGTCTGACAACATATCAGCCAAAGCATTCACTTCCAGAGACAGCTCTCCGAGTGCATCTTCCGGAGCCGCGTTGCGCGCGCGAAAAGAATAATCTTCCTCCCTAAGCGATCCGATTACATTGGCGATGGTTTGCAGCGGACGTGTAGTTTGTTCCTGCAGCGCGAGCGCGAGGATCCACCAGACGAAAAGCTCAATGCCAATGAGCGCGAGCCGGGATTCGAGGCTCCAAGCCTGCATCCAGATGAAAACGACGCTTACGAGCAGGCCGGGAAGCGCGACCAGAAATGAGTAGAGGCTGATTCGATTTTCGTAGAGTAGGCGAACTCGTTTGCGTGGGCGCTTCGGGCCAGAGGAGCTAGACCCCATACTTCTCCATCCGCCGATAAAGGGCTCCACGACTCAAGCCCAGTGCCTCCGCAGCCTGACTCACATTGCCTTGGAAGCGCTGCAAAGCCTTGCGGACAAGAACTGCCTCGACGGCCTCCAGGCTCAAGTCTTCAAGATTCTGCGTTTGGACACGCTGGGAACTCAGCGAGAGATCGGCGGGTTGGATCTCCGAAGTACGACACATTAGCACCGCGCGTTCGATCGTATGTTCCAGCTCACGCACATTTCCCGGCCAGGAATATTGCATCAACGCTTGAACTGCCGCCGGATCGAATCTTTGCACTGGACGGCGATACCTCGATGCGTAACGCGCGAGGAAATGAGCAGCCAGCACGGGAATGTCCTCGCGACGCTCGCGCAGGGCAGGTACATGGATCTCAACAGTGTTCAGACGAAACAGGAGATCTTCGCGGAACTGCCCAGCGCCACAGGCTGCAGGAAGATCCGTGTTTGTCGCGGAGAGAACCCGGACGTTAACCCGACGCGAGCGCGACGACCCGACACGCTCAATCTCTCCGGATTCGAGCACCCGGAGCAATTTCGCCTGCTGGCGCATGGGAACGTTGCCGATCTCGTCGAGAAAAATCGTGCCGCCATCCGCGAGCTCGAATCTGCCAATCCGGTCCGTCCGCGCGTCAGTGAAGGCTCCCTTCACGTGGCCGAACAGTTCACTTTCGAAAACTCCGTCGGGAATTGCCCCTGTGTTGACAGCGACCAACGGACGAGAAGCTCGGGCACTGAGCGCGTGCAAGGTTTGCGCCACAACTTCTTTTCCAGTCCCGTGCTCGCCAGTAATCAGCACGTTCGCGTCGGAAGGTCCCACACGAGCAATAGTATCCAGCACGACCTGCATGGCGGGAGCGGTTGCCAGGAACTCCGGGCGCCCCTCCGCGCGCAGCAGACGGTTTTCTGCTTCGAGGCGGGCGGCGTGCTGCAACGCGCGATGCAACTCTACTTGCGTGCGAAGGATGGATACTAGCCGTTCGTTCTCCCACGGCTTCTGTATGAAATCGCGAGCGCCGCGGCGCATGGCTTCGACAGCGAGTTCCACGTTTGCCCAAGCGGTCATGACGATCACAGGGACAGTCGCATCGAGGCCCACAATTTGCGAGAGCAGATCGAGCCCTTCCTGACCTGACGTGGTGTCGCGAGTGTAATTCAGATCGATCAGGATGGCATCGTAAGAATTGCTGGCGAGTTCTTCCCTTACGATCGCGGGGGAGCGGACCTTGTCCACACGATACCCCTGCGGCCGAAGCAAAAGATCGAGTGCTTCGAGAATGTGTTCCTGGTCGTCAGCGGCCAATATACGGATCGGCTCCGCCGACTCATGACGGAACGGCTGTAGCTCCACATCTCCGGGTTTAGCCGACGTCGGCATAGCTCTAAGGTGCGTGGTGCGAGACCACTCCACTGATCGCATCCTGAATCAGTATGCCATTATGTTCCAAGGTCGTGCCGGTTGCGCGATCCAGTTCAACCTTCGCCTTCTCGTAAATCGTCATGGCGCTAACCAGGTCCAACTCGGCCAATGCAAGGTCGCGCTGGGCGGACAGCGTTTGGTAGCTCGACCCGGATCCCAATTCCTGCTCTTTCTTGGTGATGTCGAACGTTCGCTGGGCGAGATCGCGCGCCTTACGAGCTGCCTCGACGCGAGCGCCAGTCTGGTCGAGGGCGAACTGCGCGTTGCGCACTTCGATTCGAACCTGCTTCTTCAACTGCTCCATACGCAGTTCTGCTTGACGATACTCCAGCTCAGAGCGGAATTGATCCGCCTTGGCGACACGGTTGCGGATAGGAATGCTTAGATTTAGTCCCACGTAGTAGTCAGGGGAGGAGTTGTTGAAAGTGTTCTGAAGTGCTCCACCGAAATCCGTCGGGACGTTCGACACGTTGGCGCCGAGGTTGTACGCCGGATTTAACGGGCCTCCGAGGCCTGATCCCGCATAAAAACCAACAAGCGAAAGCGATGGGAGCAACGCGTTCCGAGCCGCACTCCGGCTGATCTGGCGGTTTACGAGGTCAATGTCTGACTCGGCGAGATCCGGACGCCCGTTCTGGGCCTGAGCTATCAGATCCTGAATCGGCTGGGTGGACGCGATGGCGATGGTTTCCATTTTGTCGGTCGGAATCACTGGCATCGATTCAAGTACAGGATCGTCGAGGCTTTTCGTGATCGCATTCTTCATCAAAGTCTCCTGGAGTTGGAGGCTTGTGCGAGCGACAGTGAGATCTTGGTCGCGCTTCGACACCTCGGCCTCGGCACGCATCACGTCCATGGCGGGAACAGCATCGAGTTGAAGCTGCTTTCGGGTTTGATCGAGAGTTTGCTGAGCGAAGCTGAAGGATTGCTCATTGACACGGGTTTGCTCAAAGGCGCTGACGAGATCCCAATAGATGTTCTCGATCTGGGTGATCGTTGCGATGACCTGGTCTTTGAAGGCGATGTCAGAAATCTTCTTGTTGTTTCTTGCAATGCGCAAATAACGGAGGTTTGGCCCAAAGCCGAACCCAGCTAGCAGTTCTTGCTGGATTTGAAAACGAAACGAAGAGCTGAGAGAGGGAGACAGGTTGAAATATGGACTGTTCGTCGTCTGACGAGAGTTTCCGAAGGAGAAGTTAATGCTCGTACCTGTGGCGAATGCCTGAGTATAGAGTGCGTTCACCTGCACGGTATTAAGTTGAAGAGATGGAACGCCGTAGATTTGCCGGTTAGCTACGGGAGACGTTTGATGCTCATCGCCGCCGTTAAGGCTGATGAATGGGTCGTAGGACGAAACTGTCGTCCCGGCGCCGAGTGTCGATTGCACCAGGCCGGACGCGCCTGCGCCCGCGCCACCAGCGCCCCCAGTCGTGCCGCCTGCGCCCGCCCCGGGCGCTCCTGTGCCAAAACCCCCAACGCCTCCGCCGGGAGTTCCCTGCACTACGCCGGTGTTAACGCCACGAAAAAATCCTCCAGCCTGCGTGCGGACGATATCAGTGTTGGCGATCGGCAGATTGTAGCGGGCAATGGCAAGATCGAGATTGTCCTCAAGTGCAAGTTCAATGGCATCTTTCAAAGAAAGATAAAGTTTGCCGTCACGCACATGCTGGTCGAGCCGAGGAGAATTTGAGAGCGCAGGCTCGGGAACTGTATCTGAGGAGTATGCCTTCAAAGGATTGTGGGATTTCGGCATGTCAAACTGCAACACGGTAGATGGCGGAATGGCTGGTGCGGGAGCTTCGGGAGGAGCAGGCGAACTCTGCGCCTGCCCCGACAGAGTTGCGGTCAGCGCCGCACACGCACCGTAAATCAGAACAATTCTGAGGACTCTTGCGGCGATTGAGCTCACGACGCGCTGACCTCCGCGGGTTGGGCAAGAGCGGGATTCGCAGTATCTCCAACCAACCATCCGTCTCGGAGCTGGATGGTGCGGCTTCCGTAGCCGGCGTTCGTCTCGGAGTGCGTAACTTGTACGATTGTGGTTCCCTGCTGATTTAGGTCGCGAAAGAGTTCCATGATCTCCTTGGCCTGCGTCGAATGAAGATTGCCTGTGGGCTCGTCAGCAAGCAGCAATGGCGGCTTGTGGATCACGGCTCGTGCGATTCCAACAAGCTGCTGCTGCCCACCCGAGAGTTGACTGGGGTACAAATCTTTCTTGGCAACAATTTGAAAGCGATCGAGAGTATCGGCGACCAGACTCTGACGCTCCCGCCGCGGGATGTCTTTGTACGAGAGCGGAAGGTCGATGTTCTCCTGCACCGTGAGATCGTCGAGCAGGTGGTAGCTCTGAAATACCATGCCGATATTGCGCTTGGCCAACTCAGCGCGCTGCTTGCGCTTCATCTGGTGGACTGCTTCCTCGCGAAACCAATATTCTCCCTCCCAGCTATCGTCGAGAAGAGCCAGTGCATTCAACAACGAAGACTTCCCGGCACCGGAAGGTCCCATGATGGTGATGAACTCGCCTTCGCGAATTTCCAGATTGATGCGGCGCAAGACCCAGGTCTGCCCGGCAGGAGTTTTATAACTGCGTTCCAAACTTTTCAGCTGAATCATCTTGTTCTCCAATCGTTCCTACTCATATCTCAGCGCGATCATAGGGTCGATTCTCGTCGCCCAGCGCGCAGGAATGTAGGCGGCTACTGCCGCCACGGTCGCCAGGAGCACGGTTAACATAACGAAGATCGTGCCATCGATTTGCACGACTCCGAAGAGTGCGCTCGAGAGTGCTCTTGCGAGAAGCAACGCAAGGCAAAATCCGACTGCTAGCCCTGCGCCCGCCATCTTGATCGCCGACTTAATTACTAATCGAAGTACATCGACGCGCTGCGCTCCGAGCACCATGCGTACTCCGATCTCATGGGTGCGTTGACTTACTGAATAGGCCATCACGGCGAAGATGCCTGCTGCGGAGAGCGATAGGGCAACAATTCCGAAGATGAGCATCATGCGTGCGGAAGACTCGACCCCGCTCGCGTTATCGGAAACGAGTTGCTCAAGACTGCGCACGTCGTAGCCAGGCGTATCCGGATCGATGCTTCTCAACGTCGCTGAGATAGATCCCGCCACATCGCGTGGGTCGCCCGCAGTACGAATCACAAAGGCAGATGCTCGAGCAGGCATTTGTGCGAGCGGTATATAGGTCGTGGGATCGGTCTGGGAATCAAAGGCGGTCGAGCGAACATCGCCCACGATGCCGACGATCCGACGCTCCGGTTCGGAGCTTTCTGGAGTTCCAAGCTTGACGTGCTTCCCAATTGCATTTTCGTTTGGCCAATTGCGGTGCGCCATACTCTCACTGACTACTACCACAGGAGCCGAATCGCGGCGGTCTTCAGTATTGAGAGTGCGCCCCTCGATCAATGGAATCCGCAGGATCGAGAAAAAATCGGGAGTGACAACCTGTGAAATCGCGGTCGGCGTGTCACCCGGAGCTGATGGGGGGGCGCCTTCGGCGCTGTACTCCGTCCAATTCCAGGACCAGCCGGACGGCAAACTGGTGGCTGCGGCGGCTGATCGCACGCCCGGCAACGTCTGGAAACCACGGAGTACGCGGTCATAGTAACCCAGTATCTGAGCATCATTTTTGTACTGTGTTTCGGGCAGCGCCAAACGAAGAGTCAGCACGTGCGTGCGATCAAATCCCATTTCTACCGTCAGGAGATGGCGAAAGCCCTTCACCATAAGGCCTGCCCCCACCAAGAGAACCAGTGCGAGCGCGATTTCTGACGCGACCAGTAACGCTCGAAGATTTCCGGCGGCCGTGCCTGCGCTTGCTGCCCGCGTGTTTTCTTTCAGCACCTCGCCGGCCTGGCATCGTGAGAATCGCAACGCTGGGATGAGACCGGCTAGAACGCCGGTGAACAGAGCAACCGCGACTGTAAAACCCAACACTCTCAAATCAACTTCGACATTCTTCAGGCCCGGGACATGCTCCATGATGAATGGCGGGATATTGCGTCGCAGCAGGCCCATTCCCCAGCCCGAAAGCACGAGTCCCGCGCCGGCCCCTATGAGCGACAGCAGCGTGCTTTCTACCAGTAATTGGCGAATTAACTGCCAGCGGCTCGCCCCCAATCCCAGCCGAACCGCAATCTCCTTCTGACGGCTGGCAGCACGAGCTAGCTGCAGGTTCGCGACATTCACACAGGCAAGCAAAAGCACAAATACGGCTGCGCCCATTAGAACTAGTACGAACTGACGGGTCCCATTAGTCGCATCCTCAGCCAGAGGCACCACACGAACGCCGTGGCCGCCATTCGTCGTTGGGAATTGCTGTCCGAGGCGTCCCGCGATCGCTGCGAGGTCTGCGTTTGAGCCAGCTACAGTTGCACTCGGCTTCAGCCGTCCGAGAACTAGCAAGAAGTGATTGGCGCGGTCGGCACTCTCGCTCGACTGTAAGTCGAGCGGAGTCCAAATCTCGGCTCCGGCGGGAAATTCGGCACCCTGCCCAGCCACTCCGATGACAGTGAACTTTTCGCCGTTCAACTGGAGGCTCTTCCCTACGATCGCAGCATCGGACGCGAGATGTCTCTGCCAGAATCCGTGACTCAGAACTACGACAGGTGCGGCTCCGTTTTGAAAATCCGCTGTGCCGAGGGATCGCCCCAACTGCGGAGCGACGCCGAGCAGTGGAAAGAATTCAGGTGTGACCCGATAACCCTCTACTCTCTCGGCCACTCCTGCGCCAGTCAAGTTCGTATCCCATCCATGAATCGCGGCGAGAGACTCGAATGACTTGCTCTGGTCGGTCCAGTCGCGAAAGTTGGCGGGCGCAGCTTTAACACTGCTGGAGTCTGCCTTGGGAATCGTCTCCCAGATCGCCATAACACGATCAAGATGAGGCAAGCCAAACGGGCGCAGGATCAGGGCGTTCACGTTGCTGAAGATGGCCGTGTTGGACCCGATGCCGAGGGCCAGAGTGACGACGGCAATCGAGGTGAATCCGTAATTCTTGCGTAACTGCCGCAGCGCGTAGCGAATATCTTGCTTGAGTCCCGTAAGCATTCGTGCCTCCTATTCGCCGCGCAACGCCACCATGGGATCGACTTGCATGGCGCGGCGGGCAGGAACAAAGCAGGCCGCCAGAGTAACAATCGCTACCAGGACGGAAACACTGACATAGGTGATCGGATCGACCGTACTGACGCCATACAGCTGCGCCGCTAATAGCTTTGCAAGGAAAAATGCGCCGATTAAACCGAGCGCAATCCCCGCCAATGCAAACTTACCGCCTTCTTTCATTACTAACAGCAGAACGTCTGCGCGCCGCGCTCCTAGAGCCATCCGAACGCCCATTTCTCTGCGGCGCCGTGAAACAAGAAACGAAAGAACACCATAGATCCCCACGACTCCGAGCACGAGAGCGACTCCGGCAAACGTAGCGAACAACACAGTCGTTGAGGCAGAGGTGGAAGCCGCCTCCGAAACGACCGCTCGCATCGTCCGGATTTCGCTGACCGGAACGTCAGGGATGATTTGTGTTAGCGTCGCGCGCAGGAGATTGGCGGACCGCGGGTCATCTGCAATTGTTTGGATGGCCAGCGTCATTTCGGCCGGCACCCGCCCGTCTTCCAAGGTGGCCATAGAAGTGTACGGAACATAGGCCGTGCCCTTCATATAGTCAGGCTCGTTGTTCTGGAGGTCGTAGGCTCGCACGTCGGCAACGATGCCGACCACCGTGCGCCAGTCTTTCTCGCCAACAAACCTCACGTGCTTTCCCACAGCAGTACCCCCGGGCCAGAATTTTCTGGCCGTCGTGGCAGTCACAACGACAACGGGAGGGCCGCCAGCCTCGTCCGACTCGTTGAACCATCGGCCCGAGACTAGAGGGATACCCATCACTCGAAAATAGTCAGAAGTGACAATGTCAAGCCAGAACAGAGGCTGGGTTTGCGTCGAGGAGGCGACAGTGAAGTCTTCGATATCGAACGAGCGCTTAGCGACTCTTCCTCCGAGCGGCAGCGTATTTACCAGGGACGCCTGGCTGATCCCGGGAGTCGTTTGGATCCCATCTAGAAGACTGCGGTAAAAAGCCAAGCACCGCGTCGGATCGTTGCAAAACGATTCATCGGGGGTAATCCGAGCAGTTAGAAGCTGCTGCGACCGGAAACCGGTGTCGACGTGCGAAAGCGACCAGAAACTGCGGATCAGCAGGCCCGCGGCGATGACAAGCAGCACAGAGAGCGCGACCTCGGCGATGGCTAGAGATCCGCGAAGGCGCTTCGAAACCGAGACGACAGCTCCGCGAGCTACAGAATTAAGAGACTCCGACAGAGGAGAGCGCGAGGACTGAAGAGCGGGCGCGAGTCCAAAGGCCAAACCGGTCAGCATGGCGAGTCCACCTGTGAACATCAGCACGCGCCAATCAAGGTGGACATCGAGGAGGCGAGGAGTGTCTGCGGGTAAGGCAGTCTTGAGAATGTTCAGTCCGGCTGCCGCGAGGCCCAGACCAAGAGCCGCGCCGACGATGGCTAATAGGACGCTTTCAGTTAAAAGCTGACGCATGATGCGCCGCGGAGCTGCACCCAGCGCAGCGCGAATGCCCATTTCCTTCTCGCGGACCACAGCGCGAGAGAGCATTAGGTTGGCGACGTTGGCGCAAGCAATCATCAACACGAGAGCTACCGCACCCAAGAGGAGCAACAATCGCGTTCGCACATCGGCGACCATCCCGTTTCTCAGTGATACGACGCTTACACCGGCATTCCAGCTCGCGGGCATGGTCCACGGAAAAAGTGCGAAGACGTGAGACTGGAACAGTCGTATTTCTGCGCCCGCTTGCTTGGCAGACGAACCTGGCCGGAGACGGCCAATCACAGGCATGAAATCTCCCGCCCAATAGGTGCTTGGATTGTTCGGCTCGTTATGCAGCGGAACCCACAACTGAGTACTCGACGATGGAAAATGAAAGTCAGGCGGCATCACGCCAACCACTTGGCGGCCAATACCCTCGAGTTCGATCGATCTTCCGATGATCGATGGATCACCACTAAAACGCTGCTCCCATAGACCGTGGCTTAGGATTACGTAACGGTCCTCGCCCGGCGCGTCGTCGCCCGAAGAGAAGCTTCGCCCCAGCTCAGGACGAGCTCCCAAGACAGAGAATAATTCCGCTGAGACCGCGGTCCCGGTCAGACGAACAGGATTTCCGACGTGCGAGAGATTGAATTCATGTCCCTCAGCGTAGGCTGCGACCTCGATTGTGTGGACCTGCCCCCGCATCGCCGCGAACGCGCCCTTAGGGTAATCTCCGGTTACGCTGACTAACTCCGACGAGCGAGGATACGGGAGAGGCTGAAGGAGAATGCCGCTCACGAGGCTGAAGATTGCGGTGTTTGCGCCGATGCCGAGCGCCAGCGTAAATGCGGCAACGGTCGTGAATCCCAAGCTTTTGCGCAATTGCCGCACAGCGTAACGAATATCCTGAAAAAGACCGGTCATCGATTTCCCTTTATTATTCGTACCGAAGCGCCACCGACGGATCGACTTGCGCTGCTTTTCTCGCAGGAATATAGGTGGCCATCAAAGCTGACACAGCGAGGAGCACCGCCACCGTCGCAAGGGTTTCTGCATCCCACGAGCGGACCCCGAAGAGCAGTCCGCGGATCAATGTTGCCGCTGCAACCGAACTCACGAGGCCGGTGCCAATGCCGATTCCAATCAGCCAGGCTGCCTCTTTCATGATCAGTTGGTAGACAGCCCCACGTTGCGCCCCGAGAGCCATCCGTACACCTATCTCGCGGGTTCTGCGGCTGACGGAGTACGCGATCACGCCGTAGAGCCCGACGACTCCGAGCACTAACGCGAGGAAAGCGAAGCCACCTACCAACCACGCAGAGGAACGATGAAGATAAGCAGTAGGAGAATTGCTGATTCTCCCAGTCATGGTGGCTTCGTCCATGGTGCCGATGCCGGGATCGAGCTCGCGAATGGCTGCAACCATGGTTGGTAGTAGCGACGCTTCGTCTTGCGACGTTCGCGCAACCAACGAGAATTCGGTGTCCGGGCTCTGATTGAAGGGGTAATAAACAGCAGGCCAGATTTGAGAGTCTAGCGAACCGTCCTTCACGTCGTCGACAACACCCACGATCTCCTTGATCGACTTCGGAGTCAGTTCGGTATCTCCGATCTTCTTACCAATCGGATCTTCGCCAGGAAAATACTTCTCTGCCAAGGTTTTGTTGATAATGACAACGAGCGGCTTCGATACGTCGTCTGTGTCGGTGAAATAACGGCCGCGCAGAAGCTTTGCTTTCAGGGTTGAGAAGAACGCGGAACTGGTATCCCGCTCATTCACTTCGTTGTGCTCGCCGCCGTAGGGGCGCCCCACAAAGCGGATCCACTCCGTGTTTCCATTGAAGCTGACGGGCAATACGCTGGAAGTGCCCACAGACTGGACTCCCGGTAAACTTGCGATCCGGTTGACGATCTTGCGGCCCATTTGAGCCTGCTGCTCATCCTTGGGATAGCTCGCGTCCGAAAGGACGACGCTCATTGTGGCGAGATGGTCCGACTGGAACCCGATCTCTACGTGAAGCAAGCGATAGAAACTCTTGCCGAGTAATCCGGCGCTAACCAGCAAAACAACTGCAATGGCGAGTTCAACGACGACGAGATTCGCTCCAAACCGCCGCCACAACGTGCCGGCGTAACCGCGGCCGCCCTCCGCTAGTCCCTCTCCGATCTGTGTCAACGGCAATCTCAACATCGGAGTGACCGAGAACAGAATGACGGCTCCCATTGAGATCGTCATTGCAAACAACATGACGTGCGCGTTCAGGCCAAGCCCTTGCAAATAAGGCATGCTCGAAATCATGTCTTTTGAGATCAAGCTGGAGAGCAGCCTCATCGCAGCGTGTGCAGCAATCAGACCAAGCGCCGCACCTGTAGCGACAAGAACAAATCCATCGGTCGTAAATTGCTGGATCAATCTAAATCGCGATGCGCCGAGTGCACCTCGCACCGCGATCTCTCGCTTACGGCTTTCGGAGCGAACGAGCAGCAGGCTCGCCACATTCACGCAGGCAATCAGTAGCAAAAGTCCCGCTCCGCCAAGCAATGCGAGCAGGACTGGTCGAATATCCGCAACGGCGATCTCCGAAAGAGGTGCGACGAAGGCTCCCTGATCTCGATTACTGTCGGGGTACTGCAACTCCAGTTGTGCGGCAATCGCCTTCATGTTTGCCCGAGCGGATTCAACCGCCACACCATCTTTCAGCCGCCCAATCCCCGTAAGGTTGTGGCAGCTCCGTCTTCGACCACAGGAGTCGTCGGCGTGGAGAGTTGTCCAAAACTCCGAATTTCCCCGGAGAGCGAATTGGAAGCTCTCCGGTAATACTCCGATGATGGTGTAGGGAACGCCGCTTAGAACAACGGTTTGACCAGTCACGTCTTTGCGGCTTGCGTACCGCTTCTGCCAAGTGGCATAGCTCAACATCACGGTCTGGGGTGCTGCCGGTAAGTCTTCCCCCGTGCGGAAGTCACGCCCAAGGATCGGAATAATTCCCAACGTCCGAAAAAAGCCATCGCTCACTCGCGTCCCCGGCACCGGTTCCGTTCCTGCCGACGTTGAAAGCAGATACCCAGTTCCGTTCCAAACATCCATCGAACTGAAGACCGCGTTGAGCCTCTTCCAGTCGAGATAGTCCGGATAGGAAAGATTGGCGTGTGGAATCATCGCAACGCTTTCCGTTACCAGAACGAGTCGCGTGGGATCGGCATAGGGCAGCGGCTTGATAAGTGCAGCATCGACGAATCCAAAGATCGCGACACTGGCGCATATTCCAAGCGCGAGGATCAAGATCGATGTGCAGGCAAATCCAGGATTCTTGCGCAACTGGCGAATCGCGAAGCGAGCATCCTGCAGAAATCCAGTCATCTTCCTTTTCCTCTCATTCGTAGCGGAGGGCAACCATGGGATCTACATTGGCCGCACGATTCGCGGGGCCTCACTCAGTTGGTTAAGCTACAGAGGCGATCAGAATGAACACATCGATCGGCCTCAAAAGCTGAACTCTTCGCAACTGTCAAACGACTAGCGGATGTTCCGCAGCAAACCGGTCATGCCTGCACATCCGCCATTAGCTTCTTCAGCTCTTCTTCAGCAACAACTTTCCCGTCGAACAAATGGACTTCCCTCTGAGCGTGCTTGGCGAAACGCGGATCGTGCGTCACCATGCAAATCGTCGCTCCCTCTTTGTGAAGATCAGCGAGAAGTTCCATCACGGCTTCGCCGTTGCGCGAGTCCAAATTTCCGGTGGGTTCGTCCGCTAGAAGAATGGAGGGCTTCCCTCCCAAGGCTCGGGCAACGGCAACACGCTGTTGCTGACCTCCGGAGAGCTGAGAAGGATAGTGCCGGACGCGATGCGCCATACCCACGCGCTCCAACGCTTCCATCACCCGGCCCTTTCGTTCAACCGAAGGCATCCGTTGGCGATAGGTCAGAGGCAGTTCGACGTTCTCGTAAACAGTGAGATCGCCGATTAAATTGAAACTCTGGAAGATGAAACCGATTTCCTGATTGCGGATGCGAGCTCGCTCGGCGAAATCGAGATTCTCGACGGGCTTGCTGTTCAGCAAATATCGGCCGCCGGTTGGCGTATCAAGCAAACCGATGATCGACAACAGAGTCGACTTGCCGCAGCCCGATGGGCCCGACATAGCAACATATTCGCCTTTGTTGACCGACAAATGTACGCCGGAAAGAGCATGCGTCTCAATCTCGTCGGTATAGAAGACCTTCGTCATATCGGTAATCTGGATCAGGGATTGGCCAGCGTCTGTCATGAAGCGTTCGCCTCGATTTCTTAGTGTTAACTTCTTGATTTGTACTTCTTATTCCTGGAGCCGAATCCGGTCCGTGTTGTCCCAGCGAGACATGTCTGAGAGCACCACGGTATCGCCTTCGTGCAGTCCTTCTACTACCTGAATCGAATTCACAGAGGCGCGGCCGACTTTCACCGGCACGCGGATCGCATCGTGTCCGTCGCCATCGAGCTTGAAAAGGCTGATTGTGCTATTTTCCTGCCCAAAGGCCGGGCGACCGACATAAAGGACATTGTCCAGCCGCTCCAAGTCCACCGTTCCGTCGACACTGAGATCAGGTCGTGCTCCCTTCGGCAATTCGCCTGTCAGTTTGACGTCGACGGTGACCGTTCCGTTTTGTACCGCTGGGTCGACACGCATGACTGTTCCGGAAACCACTCCGTTGTGGGTGTCGACCGAGGCGGGTTCGCCAATCTGGACGTCTCGAGCCTGCGTTTCGGCAACTTTCAGCTCGGCCATCAGGTGGTTCGGCTGAACGATCTTCGCGAGCATGGCTCCAGGGGACACGTGCTCTCCAACGTGGAGAGGCAACTCCACGAGGACACCGTCAATCTTCGCTTTAACCTTCAGAGCATCCAACTGTTGTTGTTTCAGCTCGGCGAGCACGCGCATCTGTTCGACTTTGGCCTGTTGCTCGGCCAATTGCGCGTCGATAGACTTTTGCGTGCTCGCGAGACTCTGATCTTCAAGGCCATTGCGGATGGTAAGTTCGTCGGCTTTTCCCTTTGAATTCTTGTACGCCAAGCCGGAAATAACTCCGAGATCGTAGAGTGCCTTGTCGGTTTCCGACTGTAGTTGAGACTGGGCGTAATCGGCCTTCACCGTTGCCGCGCTCGCTTTCTGATTCATGTAATCGCTCTCCAACTTCATGCGCTGGCTCTGATACTCGGCCTCCGCGGCCTTCCATTGGAGATGAGCGTCCACGGCTGCCTGTTCTACTTGGGAATTGCTCATTTCCATGAGCACAGTGTCAGGCTTGACGAGCGACCCTGGCAGCATGCGAATGCGCACGACTGTCGCCTCGGTTTCGGCTGGGATCTGCAGAACAGACTCCTGCGAAGGGACAAGCGATCCAATCCCGCGAACCTGTCGAAGCATCGATCCTCGCTTCACGGAGTCGGTCCAGACTGTTCCGCGTTCGACGGTTGGCGCAGCGGGCCTCAAACGGTAAACGAGCACCGTTAACACGGCAACGACGACGACGATCACTGCCGCGGCAGCAATCTGGCGGCGGCGTTTGCGTTCCTTAAACTCTGGGCGAGCGATATCCATCGAGGAAAGGATTGGCAAGTGCCGCGCCAATCGGGCGCTGATGCAACTGCATGAAATTAATTGAGTTGTACCTCGAACATAACAGCGGGTCGCAGGTAGGAATGTCCGCTACAGGATTCAACTGTCCACGTCCGGACACTCGGCAACGTGCCAGCGACTGAAGGGGGAGCTCGGCCATACCCACGAACTACTTGAATCCGAGCACTCGAGATGGGCAAATCCAGCCATATGTCCACAGGCGATGGTCAGGCCTGTTATGACCTTCTACGCCTCGACCGTCATCTGCACTTCAACCAAGGCATTCAGAGGTAGCGCCGAAACGCCGATCGCAGCCCGCACGTGACGACCCGCATCCCCCAATACTTCCACCAGTAGATCCGACGCGCCATTGATAACTTTTGGCGAGTCCTGAAACCCTGCAACAGCGTTGACGTATCCATTTACCCCGATCACGCTGCGCACTGCATCAAGCGATCCCAAGTACTTCTTTAGCACTGCCAGCTGCATCAGGGCACAAGCCCGCGCGGCCGCGTAACCATCCTGAACTGTGCGGTCCGCTCCGACGGTTCCCGTGATTATCTTCCCGTTATCCATCGAGATCACGCCCGAGAGATAGACGATGTGTCCGACAGTCTTGGCCGGGATGAAATTTCCGCCAGCTGCGGGCAACACGGGAAGTTGAATTCCTAATTCCAGCAACCTCGCTTCTGTTCCGGTCCCCATCGATTCGCGAGCCTCCCCACGCGTAAAGTGGAGTCACTCTATCACAGTGATCAGGGCGCCCTTGCCTGCTTCGCAGTGCTCCGATAGCATGTGCCATGCTAAAACGATCCACGGCGATCTTTTGCGCCGCCATCGTTGTCGTCACGCTCCCGCCGCATATTCTCTTCGCTACCGAATCTGCGCCAACAAAGAATTTGATTGCTAAGGCTCGTTCGCAGCGCATCTCTGATACAGATCTAGCAATCAGCGGAGACCTCGCCGGACTGCCCGCAGGCAGTACCCGCTATCTCAGCCGGACAGATCTACTCACGCTGCCTGTAGTCACCTACACCGTTAGCGATGACCCAAACTTTGCCGGTCCGACAGAGATCACTGGCGTTTTGTTGGAGGAGCTCAGGGGCGCGCTGGTTAGCGATGCTGCTTCCGACCTTGTCGTTGCTGTGTGTGACGATAAGTACCAAGCTCACTACACGCGTTCCTATCTTGCGGATCATCAGCCTGTGCTCGTTCTCACCGTGAATGGCCAGTCCCCCAAACGATGGCCGAAGGATGCAGAAGGCCAGGGCCAATCCATGGGACCCTACATGATCTCGCATCGCCGCTTCGATTCGAACCTGCGGGGCGCCGCCCATCACCAGGAGGCACAAATCCCGTGGGGAGTCATTAAACTGGAATTTCGTAACGAGCGAAACTTCTTCTCGAAAATTACGCCGCCGCGTGATGCTTCAACTGCGGCTGTTCAGGATGGTTATCGCATCGCCCAACAAAACTGCTTACGTTGTCATGACAGAGGTGACGTAGGAGGTCAGAAAGCCGGCCATCCGTGGCTCGTTCTTTCGGCGTGGGCAGCGGCATCCCCGGACTTTTTCGCCTCTTACGTTCTCGATCCGAAGTCGAAGAATCCTAGGGCGGAGATGCCCGCGAATCCTAACTACGACCCTGCGACGTTGCAAAAGCTGATCGCCTACTTCCGAACTTTCCAGCTGTCCGAGAAACCATGACCCTGCGCATCGCCAAGATTCTCACCGTCTTCGCCGTTGCCTTGTTTTACACAGTCGTCGTCTTCAACAACATCACCGACTACAACTCCAACTATCAATTCGTCCGACACGTTCTGATGATGGACTCCAATTCGATGGGGAACCACGAGATGTGGCATGCGATGAATTCGCCCGGGTGGCATACCGCTTTCTATATTTCGATTATCGCTTGGGAGTCGCTTGTAATGTGCCTCAGTTGGTGGGGTGGAGTACGCTTGGCGCATTCGGTCGCCGCTTCGGCAGCGGCATTTGTCCAGGCAAAGCGCGTAGCTGTAGTTGCCCTCACCCTGGCTTTACTGATGTGGCTGGTTGCGTTTCTGACGGTCGGCGGCGAATGGTTCCTGATGTGGCAGTCAAAAACCTGGAACGGCCAGGATGCTGCATTCCGAATGTTTACCGTGACCGGTATTGTTCTTCTGCTTCTGGCGCTCCCAGATTCCGATGGACAGCCGTGATCCGACCTGACAGGCGCAACGCTTGGCAACAAGTAGTCAAACGACGGAGAGGCATCTCGGGCTCTTAGTTATTTTTGCTCGAGTCTACCCGTCGTGCTAAACTTCGCGAAATGGCCGCCAAAAAGAAAACCACAAAAAAGAAGACCGCGAAGAAGACATTTAAAAAGAAAGCAGCAGCGGCTCGAAAGACCGCCAGCAAGAAGCCGTCGGTCGTGAAAAAGCGCACGCGTCAGAAGAAATCCGGAAAAAAGGCACCTTCCACTAAGAATGCGAAGAAGGCGAAACCCTCCGCCAAGAAAGTGATTCGGGACAAAGTTGAACGACCGCGTCCTACAAAGTTCTCGGGAGATCGCGACAGCTCACTTTCGGATGAACAATCGGGAGATCTCCAAGGTCTGTCCCGCATCGAGGAAGCGGATTCAGAGAGCGTCGACGAATTGGTTGAAGAAGGAAATGCTTTCGAAGCGGATGTGGTATCGGGCGTAGAACGAGCCGGGAACGAGGAAGGACACGAGGTTCGGACCCACGAAGTCCCGGAAGACGATGTACCCGGCGAATATTTAGACGAAGAGTAGGCGTTAAGTACACTTTGGCGAAGGTTGCTTCTCTTCCCGTCGGTCGGAATTCTAATAGGAACTCGAGGTCAGGATTCCTGTGTCTCTCGCTCCACGTCGGTTCTCTTGTTCAACGCCAACTGTACAGACGTGTACACCGCCGCCACTCCAACGATGACGTTCGCGACGATGACTGGCGCTGAATGGATCAGCACTCCATAGAGCACCCAAAGTGAGGCGGCAGCGGCCTGAATCTTCCGTAGCGTCGAAGGTTCTTTGAAGAAGTATGAAGTTGAGAACACCGCTGTTGCCGTCCAGCCAATTACGTTAAGCCACACTCGACAATCCTCCTGGTATTGACTTCACGCGCTCGCAGCAATCGTTAACGAGTCTGTTCGCGCTTTCGCCCGTTCCCGAAGAACAAACCCTGCCACTCGAACAGGGTTCGAATCTGTCCGGAATCAGAGCCAACAATGTCTTCCAGGATCGGAACGAGCACGCTGAGAGCATCATCGCTAAGTACTGTACACTTTGCAATCTCTGCACTTTCGAAATTGGCACAGATTCGAATTCAAGGTGAGCATTTGACAGAATCGCGTGCTCACGAAGAATCTAGTCTGCGGGGCACCCAAGCAGACAACTCATTTATTTCACCGGGGAACTCACGCAATGGAAGCAAACCCGATTCTGTTTCGAGATCTGACCTATATTTTCCTCGCTGCGGTAACGGGTGGTCTGCTGGCATGGCGCCTTCATCTGCCTCTGATCCTGGGGTTTGTGCTTGGTGGTATCGTCATCAGTCCGTTCACTCCCGGCCCGCATCTGTCGGACCTGCATACGTTCGAGATATTCGCGGAAGTTGGCGTTGTGCTGCTGATGTTCTCGACCGGAGTCGAGTTCTCCATACCAGACCTGATGCGCGTGAAGTGGGTTGCTCTCGCCGGTGCGCCAATTGGGATTTTATTGATTGTCGCACTCTCCGTCGGAGTTTCCTCGATCGGGGGATTCAGCATTCGCGAGGGCGCGGTGATCGGCGCAACCGTCTCGGTTGCCAGCACGATGGTGTTGGTGCGATTGCTGAC
>Ga0070765_100000669_pt1 | contig 20385 bp, 19 predicted proteins | sample HubBroMetageWFT5_FD_71516 | JGI IMG/M metagenome (GOLD analysis project Ga0070765, IMG submission 71516) | Warmed and freeze-thawed soil microbial communities from the Hubbard Brook experimental Forest, New Hampshire - Hubbard Brook CCASE Soil... | ecosystem: Environmental > Terrestrial > Soil... | reverse complement strand
CGACGCTCGCCGCCGTTGCGCGCCGGCGGCGAGAGCCTGCTGTTCGCCTACTACCACGGGAACAAGCGCAGCGTCCGGCTGGATGTATCGATGCCCGCCGCTGAGCCGCTGCTCGCCGAGCTCGCGGCCGACCGCGACATCGTGCTGGCCACGCCATCGGCCCAGCGACCGGTGACGGGGCTCGACGCCGGGACCGGCCGGCTGAGCTGGGCCGCCGCCCGCGCCATCGTCTGCTGCCTGACGCCCTTCGGCTTGGCCGGCCCGCTCAGCGAATGGCGGATGACCCCCCTGACCTCCTTCGCCATGAGCGGGCTGATGTACAAGATGGGCGCCCCCGGCGAGCCGCCCGCGGCGCTTCCCGGGCGGCAGGCCTGGGACCAGCTCGGCGTGCACGCCGTGATCGCGCTGCTCGCGGCGCTCCGGGCCGGGCCGGCTGGCCGGGGCCAGACCCTCGACCTGGCCGTGCACGATTGCCTGTCCGGACAGGACGACGTGATCAACCGGTACTCCGTGGCCGCCGTTATCCAGGGCCGCGAGCACCTTCGCGGCTACCCGCCGAGCGGCCCGTGGGACTGCCGTGACGGGCAGATCGAGTTCCAGGTCCACACCGAACGCCACTGGGCCGGCTTCGTGGAAATGCTGGACCATCCCGCCCAGCTGGCGGCCCCGGACCTGGCCCAGCGGCTGGTCCGGGTGGAGCGCGCTGACGCCCTCCGCCGCGACATCGCCGGACTGCTCGCCAGCCGGGGCCGCCGCGAGCTCGTCGCGCGGGGCCAGGCGGCCGGCGTGCCCTGCGGGCTGCTGAACACCGTGGCCCAGTTCACCTCCGACGAGCAGGTGCTGGCCCGCGAGCTGGTGGCCAGCCGGCCCCATGCCACGCTGCCGGACGTGCGCATGCCGGGGCCGCCGTTTGCGTCCTCCCGGGCGCTCACCGCGTTCCGCGCGCCCGCGCCGCGACTGGGCGAGCACGACGACGAGGTATACCGGCTGCGGCTCGGGCATACCGCCGACGACCTGGCCCGCTGGCGGGGGGAGGGCCTTGCCTGACGACAGCTTCCCCCTGGCGGGGCTGAAGGTCCTCTCGTTCGGCACGTTCGTGGCCGGAAACTCCTTCGCCATGATGCTCGCTGAGCTCGGCGCCGACGTCGTGAAACTCGAGTCGCTCCAGCGTCCGGACCCGGTCCGGATGCGGTTCTCCGGCGACCAGGAGCAGGTCCTCGAGCCCTCCGGGATCGAGACCACCGTCTTGTTCGGCGGGCTGTCCCGCAGCGTGCGGGATCTGTCCCTGAACATGAAGGCCAGCGGGGCCACGGAAGTCCTGCTGCGCCTGGCGGCCGCGGCCGACGTGCTGTTCGAGAACTTCGGCGCGGGGGTCCTGGCCGGCTGGGGAGCCGGGTGGCCGGCGCTGCACGCCGTCAATCCCCGGCTGGTCATGGTGTCGGTGTCCGGGTACGGGCGGACCGGCCCGCGGGCCCGGCACCTGGCGTACGGGGGGAACGTCTGCTCCTTCTCCGGGCTGACCTACCTATGGGGCGCCAGCCACGGTTCCATCTACGACTACATCGCGGCCACGCACGCGGCCGCGGCCGCGCTGGCGGCGCTGGCGCTGCGGGACCGTACCGGCGAGGGAACCTACATCGACCTGGGCCAGACGGACACCGCCGCGGCCATGCTGGCCAGCTTGCTGCTCGACCAGCTCAACGGCGGACCAGACCCGCTGCCACCGGGCAACGAGGTCCCCGGCTCGTGGTTGTCCGGGGTCTACCGCTGCGCCGGGCCCGACCGCTGGGTGGCGATCGAGGCCACCGATGCCCGCGGGTGGGCCGCCCTAGGCCAGCTGGCGGACCACCCGGTCCCCGCGCCTGACCCCCCGGACCAGGCCGCCCGGGCGCAGCTGAGCGAGGCCGTGGCCACGTGGGCGGCCACGCTGACTCCCTGGCAGGCGGCGCGGATCGCGCAGCGAGCCGGCCTCGCGGCGGCGCCGGTGCAGGACGCCGAGGACCTCTGGCGAGATCCGCAGCTTCGGTGGCGCCGCTCGATCGTGCCGGTCGCGCACCCGGACCTGGGCACCTTCGAGTATCCGGCGCCGGTGCACCGGATGACCCGCACCCCGGCCGCCGTCCGGCGGCACGCGCCCCGGCTGGGTCAGGACAGCAGGGCGGTGATGTCGCAATGGCTGGGGATGGACGACGCCGAGTTCACCGGGCTGGTCGCGGCGGGCGTCCTCGGCACCGATGACCGCCCGGCGGGCGCTCCGCCCGCCGCGATGGCCGATACGACCGCAGAAGGAGGAACAGATGCCAGATCTTCTGGTGGACAAGCAAGGTCACGTGACGATCTTCACGATCAACCGCCCTGACCGCATGAACGCGCTGGGCGGCACGGTGAACGCGGACCTGACCGCGGGCCTCAAGGAGTTCGAGGCCGATCCCGACCAGTACGTGGCGATCCTGACCGCCACGGGAGACCGGGCGTTCTGCGCGGGCGGCGACCTGAAGGAGATGGCCGAGGGCGCCTCGAGCGGAAGCCGGATGCCGATTTCCCCGCAGCCCGATATCGCCGGCCTGGCCGCTTGCGAGAAGGTCACCATCGCCGCGGTGAACGGCCTGGCCGTGGCGGGCGGCCTGGAGCTGGCCATCAGCTGTGACATCCGGATCGCCGCGGAGAACGCCTGGTTCGGCGTGTTCGAGGTCAAGCGGGGGATCCTCGCTGGCGTGGCGGTCAACGTCCTGCCCAGGCTGGTCCCGATGGGCGTGGCGATGGACATGATGCTGGCCGGGGAGCGGCTGAGCGCCGACGACGCCTTCCGGGTGGGTCTCGTGCAGGCGGTCGTGCCGCGCGACAAGCTGCTGGAGACGGCCATGGCCCGCGCGGACACGATCGCGACGCACTCACAGGCCGCCGTGTGGGGAACCAAGCAGGTCCTGAAGTTCTGGCGCGACGCGCTCATGGCCGAGCAGCAGCGGTACTACCAGGCGGTAGTTCATCGCGTCCTGCTCAGCGGCGACGTGCACGAGGGACCGCGCGCGTTCGCCGAGAAGCGTGACCCGCAGTTCCGCAACGCGTGGCCGGACCCGTTCCAGGGCCGCTAGCGATCGCGACGGCTGCGGGATGCCCCGCCTGCATCCCGCAGCCAGCTCCGGCTAGTCCTCGCTGACCATCCGCTCGCCCAGCGGGCGGAAGTACCACTGCCGGAAGTCCGGGTCGAGGCTGTTGCTCCTGCGCATCCGGCCCGGCTCGGTGAGGGCCGCATTGAGCTTGGCGATCGCCTCCTGGTGATCGTCCGCCTCGACCTCGTACAGCGCGAGGTAGCGCTGCGCAGGATCCGCGGAGCCGTTGCTGGCCACGAATTCGAAGCGCTGAGCGGCGACGATCCCGTCCACGCCCAGGACGTCGGACAGGTGCTCCTCGCTGTACCAGTGGTTGAACTCGTCCTCCTGGCCGGGCCGGGGGCTGGTCATGACCATCTGCAGGAATCTTGCCATTGCGGTCACCGTTCCGTTGGCGTCGGCCGGTCCAGCCGCCGCGTCTTATTGCGGTACAAGGCCGCGCCCGCGGAGTGCAGCGCGATCGCGTCACGAAGTTCAAGCAGCGGCAGTTTGGCCAGCGTGCGGGCGATCTTCGCGGAATACGGCGCCTCGACGTCGGTCGGCGTGCCGAACCTTACCGAGCCCTGGCCGCGCCAGCCGCTGTCGTAAGGCGTGGACATGTACAGCGCGGTCGGATAGTCGACGTCCGGCTCGTCGCCCAGGCCGGGGATGTACTTCCAGTTCAGGCCGACCGAGTTGCGCCCTGCCTCGGTCAGCGGGGCCAGCTCGGCCGCGCTGAGCGGCCGCATCGAATACAGCGTTCCCTCGACCAGCAGCGCGTCGTACTCGGTGCAGCTGAAGGCGAATTCGCCGGCGCTGACGTCGACGTCCGGGATGATGCCGAACAGCTTCGGCGAGCCCATGTACTCGCGCCCGGCCAGCACCGGAGCGCAGTCCGATTCCCAGATCGCCAGCGTGTAGCGGCCGGTCATGTCGGTCTCGCCGGCGGTGCAGACGACGGACGCGCTGACCGCGACGATGTTGTAGTTGCGGCCGCCCATCCAGTCCATGTTGACCATGCGGGTGTAGCTGATCGTCACGAGCTGCTCGTCGGTCGGCGTGAACCACCGCGGCAGCAGGGCGGCGACCGCCGCCGGCTCCGTCCGGTAGATCAGGCTGGCGGTGTAGGTCTCGAAGCCCTCGGTGACCGGCGGCGCTACCGACGGCCCGAACGGGACGGGCATGTCGTAGCGGACGCCGGGCTCGGGCGTGAACGTCATCCGGATCTCCCTTCCAGCGGGACCGCGCCCAGCGCGCGGGCCACATCATGGGCGGTTTCGTCGAGGATCTGCCGGCACCGGTCCACCGCCGGGGCACAGCCGAAGACGGTATGCACCTGGCCATCGCACCGGCGCAGCCGCGCGGCGACACCGGCCTCGCGCAGCCGCTCGCCGTACTGCTCGGCCTCGTCGCGCAGCGGGTCGAATTCGGCCGTGAGAATCAACGCTGGCGGCAACCCGCGCAGGTCAGGAGCCTCGGCCACGGATACCAGAGGCTGGTGCCTGGCCTCGGGCGCGCCCGCGTACAGGTCCCACATCCACGACATCTGCTCGGCGCAGGGCAGGTAGCGGTCGCCGAGCTCGCGCCAGGATGGCGTGCCCATCCTCGCGTCGATCACCGGGCAGACCAGCAGCTGCAGCGCTATCGGCCCGATGCCGGCGTCCCGCGCGGCCAGGCACGTCGAGGCGGCCAGCTGGCCGCCCGAGCTCTCGCCGGCGACACAGATGGCCGGAGGCGGCCTGTCATTATCGGTGCCGCCGGTGCCGCCGGTGCCGCCGGTGTCCGCACCGCCGGCCGCCACCCACCTCACGACGGCCAGGCTGTCCTCCAGGGCGGCCGGGAAGACGTGCTCGGGCGCCAGCCGGTAATCCACCGACACCACCGTGCACCCGGAGGCCAGCGCGAAATGCTGGCACGTGTCGTCCGCGCTATCCAGGCTGCCCAGGATCCAGCCACCGCCGTGCAGGAAGATCACGACCGGCGGCTGCGCCACGTCCGTCCGCCGGTAGACGCGTACCGGCACCGGCCCTGCCGCCCCGAGCCCTGCCGCCCCGAGCCCTGCCGCTGGCACCGTCGCCTCGCGTACGTCCAGCGCCGGGTCCGGCGGGCCGGGGCTCCGGCCGACCCGCGCTGACCACTGCCGCGCGCCGTCCACCCCGAGCCGGTTCAGCGGCGGTCCGCTGGTCATCAGTTCCAGGACCGCCGCGGCCTGGGGGTCTATCACTGAGGTGCTCCCGCCCTGAGGTCAGCTGGTGATCGAGGCGCTCGGCTGCAGCTCGCGGACGCTCACCGCGTCCAGGTCCCCGGCGGGAATCTCCTTGATCACCGGCAGCACCTCGGCGGCGAACAGCCGCATGCTGCGCTCGACGTCCGCCACCGGCATGTCACCGAAGCTGTGCAGCGTCATGAGGTGGGCGATGTTACCGGCCTGCTGAACCTTGCGGATCTCGCTGATGAGGTACTCCGGGGTACCGAAAATCCCGGCCGCGGTCTGACTCTGGTAGGCCTGATCGATCAGGGCCTGGCGTTCGGCCGCCGGGGCGTCCGGCATCCAGTCGGCCCGGCCGTAGCGATCGTAATGCCAGATGGTCTGGCCGGTCGTCGCGCGCCAGTACCTGGTCGCGTGCTCGTGCGCGAACTCCTGGTCCGGGTGGCAGAACACCGTGATCGCCACCGCGGAGGCGGCCGGCTTCCAGCCGTGCTCGGCCCGGATGGAGTTGAAGGTCTGCATGCCCTCGCGCAGCGGCTCTGCGCCGTGCAGGTTCGTGAACAGGGGCGCGACGCCGGATTCGGCTGCCATCCGCAACGATTCCGGCGAGGCCCAGGTCATCAGCATCTGCGTGGTCAGGTCGTCGGTCCGCGGCCGTGGGCGGATCATGGTGCGGGGAATCGTGAAGAACTGGCCGTCGAAGCTGAAGAACTCCTGCGTCAGCGCGGTGCGGACGATTTCGAGCACCTCGAGCAGCCGCTCCCGCGAGGTGCCGTAGTCGATGTTCATCGTGTTGAATTCCCTGGCCGCGAAGCCGCGGCCCATGCCGATGTTGAACCGGCGGCCCCGCAGGACGTTGTCCAGGACCGAGATGCTCTCGGCGAGCTTCAGCGGATCATGCCAGGGCAGCACCAGCACCATCGAGCCCAGCTCGATCCGGGATGTGCGGCCCGCCACGTAGGCCAGCAGCTGGAGCGGGTTACCCGTCATGCCGTAAGGGCTGAAGTGATGCTCGATGGTCCAGAACGAGTCGAAGCCGAGCGGCTCGACCAGGCCGGCCAGATAGAGTTCCCGCTCGTACTGCTCGGCGTCGGTGATCGGGTACGGCTGGCTCAGATCGCCCGACTGGACCCGGGTCTCCCACTCGGCGGTGTTGCAGAACCAGGACGTCACTCCCACCTTCATGACCGCAGCCTAGATCCCCGGCTCAACGTTTGTAAATGTTTCATACCGCCTTAGCGTGCTGAATCGATGAAATCGCGAATGAGCTCGGCCAGCCGGACCGCGCGATCGCTCTGGACCGCGTGCCCGGCGCCGTCGACCACTTCGACGCGCGCGCCCGGCTGGCGGCGCAGGAATTCCGACCGGTCCTCGTCGGCGACGACGCCGGACCTGCCGCCGCGGACCAGCATGACGGGAACCGAGATCCGCGACAGGTCGTCCCACAGCCTGCCGGCCAGCGACTCGCGGGCGTCGGCCGAACCCGGCTGACCGAAACCTTCCTGGTCGTACCGCCACGCCCACCGGCCATCATCGAGCCGGCGCGCATTGTGCAAAATGCCCGGCCGCAGCGACTCGACCGGGCGGCCCGGCGCGCGGGCGGCGGTGGCCGCGAGCATCTCGTCGAAGGTCGCGAAGGTTCGCTGCCCGCCGATGAGCCCGACTGCTCCTTCTCGCTGCTGCACTCGCTGCGGGCCGCGGGTCATCGATCCGGGCGTGACGTCGATGACGACGACGCAGGTCAGCGCGGTATCGCTGGCCGCGGCGAGGCAGATTGCGGTCAGTCCGCCGAGCGACATGCCGACCGCCGCACGCGGCGCCCCTCCAAGACGGTCCAGCCACTCGCCGATCGAGGCGGCGTTGGCCGGCGGCCGGTAATCCTGGTCCGCGCGCCAATCGGAATGACCGTGTCCTGGCAAGTCAATAGCGATGGCGGGACGGTCGAGGGCCATCGCGACCGAGTCCCAGGTATGGGCGTTCTGGCCGGCACCGTGCAAGAAAACCAGCTTCGGCGGGTCAGTGCCCCAGACCAGCCCGCTCAGCAGGCCCGCGCGCACCGATGCTGATTCCCTGCGCACCGCGGGGCGGCCGTGCCACTCAATGCCCTCATGAGCTGCGTAGCGCTCGAGGAAGCCGAACTCGTCGTACTCCTGGTCCACGGCCTCGACCGGTTCCGGCTGCTGGTCCACGGTCTCGCCTGGTTCCGGCTGCGTCACGCTGCCTCCACCTCGATCCGGCGCGCGCGGGCCGCATCGTGACCAGCCAGATCTTGACAAGCCAGGTCGGCCCACCAGAGGATGGGACTTGGTTGGAGTGTTTCCTAACTATCGAAGTGTAGCAGGCCACATGCCAAAGCAGTCACCAGTTCCCGACGATCTGGACCGGCCGTTCTACGATGCCGCGAACGAGGACCGGCTGGTCCTGCAGTACTGCGCGGCCGATGACCGGTGGCAGTATCCCCCGCGGCCGGCCTGCGCTCAGTGCGGCTCGGCCGATGACCTTTCCTGGCGGCAGGCCCAAGGCCGGGGCACGATCTACAGCTACGCGGTGGTGTACGACACCCCCATCGCGTCACTGCGGTCCGATCAGCCCTTCAACTGCGCCGTCATCGAGCTGGATCAATGCCGGGACATCAAGTTCATGTCACATCTGCCGGGGACCCCCGCCGGGCAGGTTTCCATCGGAGCTCCGGTCCAGGTCGTTTTTCTCCGGACGCCCGCGACCGGGCAGAAGGTTCCCGAGTGGCAGATCGCCCAGTCGTAGCCCGGCTAGCCGAGCTTCGCCGGAGAGGACACCGCGCATGAGCGCCCCCGCCATTCACCGGTCCGCGGCCGGGATGTACCGGACCACCGACGGCCTGGGCCGGTGGCCGTACCGAGGCCAGGTCGCCGCCGTCGGCATCGGGCACTCTCCGACGATGCGGCGCTGGGATGGCGAGGCGCAGACGAGTATCGGCGCCTGGTGCATCCTCGCGATCCGCAAGGCGATCGCCGACGCCGGCGTCTCACCCGCCGAAGTGGATGGCCTGGTGTTCGACCCGGAGACGTCGACCGGGTCGTACTGGCCGGCGGACCAGCCGGTTCCCGCGGACTTCCGCGCCGCCTTCGTGCCCGCGAGCGATCCGCTGGACGGGCTGGCGCAGCTCAGCCCCGAATGGCTGCTCAAGAACATGCCCGAGCTGACGAACGTCAAGTTCGTCATGCTCGCTTCTCATTGCATGTCGATGGCGGTGGCCGCCACCGTCGAGGCCGTGGGCCGGGGCCTGACCAACGTCTGCGTCGCGGTCAAAGGCTGGCACAACTTCGCCGGGCGCTATTACCAGAGCGGGCCGAACGCCCTCCCGACCGTGTCCGGTCCGGGCAAGCACACCCCGCAGAGCTGGGCGGGACCTACGTGCTACGGGACCGCGATGCAGTTCGAACGGTATCTGCACAAGTACGGTGGCTCCCACGACATGATGGCTCCCTTCGTGGTGAACTCGCGGGCGAACGGACTGCTGTTCCCGGAGGGTTACTTCGCCCAGCACCGGGATACGCCGATCACGGCCGAGGATTACCTCACGACGCGATGGATCGCCAAGCCGGCGAATCTTCTCGACAACGACATGCCGATCCACGCCGCGGCCGCCTACGTGTTCACCACCGCCGACCGCGCGCGCGACCTTAAGCAGCCGCCCGTTTACGTGCTGGGACACGCCGGCGGCGGAACGGTCCAGGGCGACTCGTATGGTCCGATCCCGCCGCGCAGCTGCGTCGAGACGCTGGAGGAGGCGCAGGCTAACGCGGCGTCGACGGCCCGGCACGTCTACGAAGCGGCCGGCGTGTCGGCCAGCGACATCCAGTTCGAGAACTGCTACGACGGCTTCAGCCTCTTCCACGTCTTCTGGATCGAAGGCTTCGGCTTCGCCGGGGTCAAGGAGGGTGAGTGCCTGGACTTCTTCCAGACTGACATCAGCATCAATGGTCCGAACCCCGTCTCGCCGAGCGGCGGGAACATCGGCAGCGGCCGGACTCGCTTCTGGGGGTGGACCGACACCATCCAGCAGCTGCAGGGCCGCGCCGGGGCCCGGCAGCTGAAGATCGACGCACACTGCGGACTGGTCGGCGCCTTCATGCCCATCTGGAGCAACTTCGCCGTCCTCAGCAAGGACCCGGGGTGAACCTGCAGCTCCTCACGGCCGTAACTCGCGCACTACTTGCTATTCGATTATGTCAAAATCATGATATTCGTGGTCGGCTCGTGAGGAGATATCGTGATCCTGGTCAGCCTGGACATCGACGGCACCCTGGAAGGCGGCGATCCGCCGGGACCCATCCCGCTGGAGTTCGCCCGGCGCCTGCAGGCGCTCGGGGTGGTGGTCGGCAGTTCCTCGGACCGCACGCTCACCGATCAGCGGCGATTCTGGCAGGCAGGGGGAGTCGAGATCGACTTCGTCGTCCTCAAGCACCACCTTCCCGACCTGCCGGGCAAATTTGACTGCGGCCGGTACCTGCATATCGGGGACACCAACCAGGACGTGTATTTCGCCCGCCTGGCCGGCTTCGAGTTCTGGCACGTGGATTCCCTGGAGAAGCCGGGACCGGGCGAGCATCCCGCCCAGGCCATGATCGATCTCCTGCTGCTCCGCCTGTCGGGTGACCCGTCGGTTGACGGGCAGGCCGGCTAGCTCCGGACTGCCACCGCGCCGCGGCCCGCGGGGGCCGCGCTATCTGCGTTTCCGGCTCACCACCCCTTGACGATCACTCCCTGGGGGAGCAAAGTTTGATACTGCGGCAACTATCGATCGCATTCGTCCTACCAGGAAGGTGGGGAATGGGGAAACTAGCAGACGCGGCCATCGTCGGCGTGTACCAGACCAAGCAAGGTGACCTGACCGCCAAGACACAGCCCAGCGTCTGGTGGGAGTGTGTGCGCGGGGCCTGCGCGGACGCCGGGCTCAGCGTCGGGGATATCGACGGCCTCATCAACGACGGGCCGTCCGGAGTGGGGCTGCGGGACATGATGCCAGCGCCCGGCCTCGCCGAATTGCTCGGGCATCCCATCCGCTTCCATGCCCGTAACATCGTGGGCGCCGCGTCGTCGGCTGCTGGCGTGAACCTGGCGGCCTACGCGGTCACGCACGGGCTGGCCGAGGTGGTAGTGGTCGCCAACGCGGTGGCGGGCCAGGCCAGAGGGTACGGCAGCGTCAACCGCGACGAGGCGGTCGCCACCATGGCCAAGCTCAGCGGGCCCTATGAGTACGTCTACGGTACGACCAGGGTCTCGGACTACGCCACGCTGGCCATGCGGCACATGCACGAGTACGGCACGACCCCCGAGCAGCTCGCCGAGATCGCGGTCGCCCAGCGGCACGGCGCCACGCTGCACCCGCTGTCGGTGAACGGGCACCGGGGCGACATCACGGTCGAGGACGTGGTGTCCTCCCGGATGATCGCCGATCCGCTGCACCTGCTGGACTGCTGCGCGATCAATCAGGGCGCCGGCGCCTACCTCGTGACGACCGTCGACCATGCGCGCAGCCTCCGGCAGACCCCGGTTGGCGTGCTCGGATACGGTGAGGGCCACAACCACATCGATCCGAACGCGATCGAGAGCCTCACGGAGTTCCAGGGCGCGAAGGTGTCGGCCGACACCGCGTTTGGCATGGCGGGCGTGAGCCGTGACGACATCGACGTGGCCGGCATCTCCGACCATTTCACGATCGGTGTCCTGCTGGGCCTGGAGGATGCCGGCTTCTGCAAGAAGGGTGAGGGCGGCTCGTTCGTGGACCAGGGCGGCACCAGCCTGACCGGCAGGCTGCCGACCAACACCTCGGGCGGCTTCTTGTCCTTCAGCCACGCGGGCATGTGCGGGATCTTCACGCTGATCGAGCTCGTCGACCAGCTCCGCGGCAACGCAGGCGAGCGCCAGGTCAAGGACGCCAGCCTGGCGTTCCTCAACGGCGTCGGCGGCGCCCAGCAGGCTCACGCGGCTGCCATCCTCGGGAGGGTTTGATGACCACGACCACGACCACCACGGAGTACCGCAAGTTCCTGCCGGAGGGCATCCCCGACTCCCAGATGCCGTTCTGGGAATCCCTGAAGGCCAAGGCGGTCAAGGTGCAGCGCTGCGACGACTGCGGGGCCTACCTCTACATCCCCAAGGACATCTGCAGCAAGTGCTACAGCACGCAGCTCACCTGGACCCCGATCAGCGGTCACGGCGAGGTGTATACCTACACCATCGTCCGGCGCGCGCCGACGCCCGCCTACCAGGAGGAGGCGCCGTACGTCCTGGCCCACGTCACGATGGACGAGGGTTTCCGCATGATCGCCAAGCTCAACACCGCCGCACCGGAGGACGTCCGCATCGGGATGCCGGTGCGGATCACCTACGAGGACGTCACCCCCGAATGGACGCTGATGTTCTTCGAGCCCGCGCCCGCGGCGACCGGCTGAGGGCGGTGAGCGACCAGTGGAGGTAGAGCTTTCCGGCGAGCAGCGGTTCCTCCAGGAGACCGTACGCAAGTTCCTTGACCAGGAGTCACCGCTGTCAGCTGTCCGGGAGCGCGCGGCCAAGGGCCAGCCGCCGTTTGAGCCTGGCTACTGGCGGCAGGCCGCGGAGCTGGGCTGGACCGCCATTCTCATCCCCGAGGAACACGGCGGCGCGGCCGGCGACCAACCCGTGCTCGACCTGGTCGTCGTGGCCGAGGAGATCGGGCGCGCCATCGCGCCCGGACCGTTCCTGCCCGCCGCGGTGGTGATCGACGCGCTGGTCCGTTCCGGATCGGCGGAGCAGCAGCAGGAGCACCTGCCGGCCCTGGCCGACGGCTCGGTCATCGCCACCTGGGCGATGAGCGAAGCACCCGACGGCTGGGAACCGGCCGGGCCCGCTACCCGGGCGCGCCGCGCCGGCGACGACTATGTGCTGTCCGGCACGAAGGCCGCCGTGGAGGCGGCCGACGTGGCCGACCTGTTCCTCGTCACCGCGATGACCCCGGACGGCGTGGCGCAGTTCCTGGTGCCGAGGGGCGCCGAGGGTGTGTCCGTCCAGCCGCTGCCGCAGTACGACCTCGGCCGGCTGTTCGGCGATGTCACGCTGACGGACGTGCGGGTGCCGGCCAGCGCGCTGGTCGGCGAGCCGGGCGGCATCGGCGCCGTGCTCGAGCATCAGTACCAGCTGGCCATTACCCTGCTCTGCGCCGAGACGGCCGGCCTGACCGAGAAGATCTTCGACACCACCATCGACTACATGCGGAACCGGTACGCCTTCGGCCGCCCGATCGGTTCCTACCAGGCGCTCAAGCACCGGATCGCGGATCACAAGCTCTGGCTGGAGGCCGCCCTGGGCCTGTCCACCGCTCTCGCGCACGCGCTGGACAGCGAGGACGAGCACGTCGCCCGGCTGGCCAGCGTCACCAAGGCCCACGTCAGCGACCAGTCACTCAAGATCGTTTCAGATTGCAGCCAGTTCACCGGCGGCATCGCGCAGACCTGGGAGCACGACATGCACCTGTACCTGCGGCGTTCGACCGTGAACCGGAGCCTGTACGGATCGCCGGAGCAGCACAAAGAACGCCTGTGCCGCCTGGCCGGCCTGTGAGAGAGGTGCCCGTGAGCGAGCAAGAAAGTCCCGAGGCCTTTGGCGCGCGCGCGAGGGCCTGGGCCGCCAGCAATCTGCCCCGCGCCGACGGCCGCAGCATCATGGAGTCCACCGACGAGGAGGAGCTCCAGGCCGTCGCCGAGGCCAGGCAACTGCAGAAGGCCATCTTCGACGCCGGATTCGCCGGGATCCGCTACCCGACCGAATACGGCGGCCAGGGCCTGACCCGCGAGCACCAGCTGGCCTGGCGCGAGGCCACCGCTGGTTACCAGCTGCCCGAGCTGTTCAACGTCACGCACGGGATCCTCGCCCCGACCCTGCTGCAGTTCGGCACCGAGGAGCAGAAGTCGCAGCACCTGCCCGCGATCCTGTCCGGCCGGGAGCTGTGGGTCCAGTTCCTGTCCGAGCCCAGCGGCGGGTCGGACCTGGCCGGACTGCTGACCCGGGCCGACCGCGACGGCGACACGTACCGGCTCAACGGTTCCAAGATCTGGAGCACCGGGGCGCACTTCTCCGACTACTGCATGGTGCTGGCGCGGACCAACATGGATGCTCCCAAGCACCGCGGGCTGTCGATGTTCATGATGCCCATCCGCAGCCCGGGCGTGACCGTGACGCCGATCAAGCTGATCACCGGAGGCTCGCACTTCTGCCAGGAGTTCTTCGACGACGTGATCCTGCCGGCCAGCTACCTGATCGGCGCGGAGAACGAAGGCTGGCGGGTGGCTTCCGGGCTGCTGTTCCACGAGCGGAACATGGTCGGCGGCAACAGCCTGAACGATCACGCTTACCCGACCGGCGGAGAGGGTGACGGCGACGTGACCGGCGAGCTCATCGCCCTGGCCAAGGCCGTCGGGCGCAGCCAGGACCCGCTGGCCCGGCAGCTGGTCGGCGAGGCGATCGTGCTCGAGACCATGGCCGAGCCGACCATCAGCCGGATCAACGCTCAGCTGCGGGCCGGCCGCATGCCGCCCCCGGCCGCCTCGATCGTGCGGCTGCTGAGCGGGCTGAAGGGGTTCCGCCTCGCGGAGATCGCGTTGCAGATCGGCGGTACCCGGGCGGTCACGGACGGCCGCGACGACCCGGTTGGCGTCTTCGGCCAGCGCTGGCTCGGAGCGCGGACCGGCACGATCGCCGGCGGCAGCGTCGAGATGCAGCGCAACGGCATCAGCGAGCACGTCGTCGGCCTGCCCAGGGAGGCGACTCCGGACCGCGACGTGCCGTTCAGTCAGGTCCTGGCCTGCCGCCGGCAGCGAGGCTGAGGGCACCCATGGACAACAGGCCGCCCTTGGGCCGGGTCCTCGACCCGAAGTCTGTCGCCATCGTCGGGGCCAGCGATACGGGCCGCTTCGGCGCCAACAGCAAGGGAACGCTCGACAGCGACGTGGACGTGTTCCTCGTGAACCCCCGGTACCCGACCGTGTTCGGCCGCCCGGCGTACCCGAGCCTGCAGTCGATCGGCAGGCCGGTCGACGCCGTGTACAGCGTGATGAGCGCGGAACGGACCACCGACCTGGTGGAGGAGGCGGCCGACTGCGGGGCCGGCGGCGTGATCGCGATCGCCGGCGGGTTCGCCGAGGTCGGCCCGGAGGGCGCGGTCCTGCAAGAGCGCGTCCGCGCGGCCGGGTGGCGCGCGAACATGCCGATTATCGGGCCGAACGGCGTCGGGTATATCAACGTCCCCAAGAGGCTCGACCTGACCATGCTGAACCACTTCTCCCGCCGGGCCGGGGGTTGCTCGGTGATCGCGCACAGCGGCGCGACGATCGAGGCGATCGGCGCCTCCGCGTGGCGGGCCGGCGGCGTCGGGTTCAACATGATGATCTCGGCGGGCAACGAGCCGGTCACCGACATGTCGGACTACCTGAGCTACCTGGTGGACGATCCGGACACCAAGGTCATCGCCCTGATCGTGGAGAAGATCCGGCGGCCGGAGGCCTTCTTCGCCGCCGCCGCCCGGGCGCGGGCCGCGGGCAAGCCGATCGTCGCGGTCAAGCTGGCCCGCACCGACCGCAGCCAGCGGATGGCGATGTCGCACACCGGGGCGCTGACCGGGGACGCCTGGGTGTACGAGCAGGCGTTCAGGCAGGCCGGGATCATCTGCGCCGGAGAGATCGACGAGCTCGTCGACCGGGTGCAGTTCCTCGAGCAGCTGCCCGCGTCGATGTGGACGCCGGTGCGCGGCCTGTTCGTGCTGACCGGCACCGGCGGCTTCGCCGCGATGGCCGCCGACCTGGCCGACGAGGAGGGGGTCGATATCCCCGAGGTCGACCGGTTGTCGGACTGGATCAGCGCGGTGGTGCCTGGCGGGGCCGTGCCCAATCCCCTGGACACGACCGGGTTCATCGGCTCGCGGCCGGAGATCCTGGATGCCGTCATCGAGAAGTTCCTTGACGCGCCAGAGCTCGACACCCACATCTTCTCGAGCCAGTTCGCCGACTGGGACGAAAACGCTAAGCACGGCGCGGTCGTCTTCGCCGAGCACGCCAAGCCTTCCGGCCAGCCGGCGATCATCGCCCCGCTGGCCGGCGTGGGCGGCTGGTGGCTGGAGGAGGTGCGCGCCGACTACGGCGTCGCCATCGGCAACGGCCTGCGGGGTTGCCTGCGCGGCCTGAACACGATGGCCACGTTCATGCGAGGCCGGCCCGACGCCCGGGTGCCCGACGCGCGCTCGGTACCCGCGGCGCCCCGGCCGGCCGCCGCGGCCATCAGGGGCGAGGCCGGGCCGATGCTGCCGTTCGCCACCACCATGGAACTGCTCGCCTCGGCGGGCATCCCGGTCGCCCGCTACCGGCTGGTGGCGGGCGGCGAGGAGCCCGGCTCCCCGCCGTTCGGCGGCCCGTACGTCGTCAAGCTGGCCGACGTCGCGCATCGCACGGAGCACGGCGCGGTCCGGCTGGGCGTCCCCGCGGCGGCCCTGGCGGTCGCGGTCGACGAACTGCGGGCCCTGGCCGCGCGCGAGGGTCTGGCGGACACGGTCGCGATCCAGCAGATGATCGAGGGCGACGGCGAGGCGTTCATCGGCATCCGGGCCTCCTCCGAGCTCGGCCCGGTCGTCGCCTTCGGCCTGGGCGGGATCTTCGTGGAGGTACTGGGCCGGGTCAGCGGCCGCCTGGCCCCGATGACCCTCGCCGACGCCGCCGAGCTGCTCGCGGACTTCGATGACCTTCAGGTTCTGGATGGGTTGCGCGGCCGGCCGGCCTGGGACCGCGACGCACTCGCCGGGATCCTCGTCGCGGCCGGGTCGCTGGCCGCCTCGGGACGGGACTGGATCAACACCTTCGACATCAACCCGCTGGTGCACGGCCCGGACGGCTTCGCCGCCGTCGACGGCCTGTGCCTGCTCCGCGAATAAGGCCCGCGGCCCGCGTCGGCCCGGTTAAGGATCGGCACCGTTAGTCGGCCCGTTAAGGAGGAGACATGTCCGACCTGCTGGTGGACCGCCACAAGCACGTGACCGTCCTGACGCTGAACCGGCCGCACAAGCTGAACGCCCTCGGTGGCACGCTGAGGGAGGAGCTGACCAGTGCCATGGCGGAGTTCGACGCCGATCCCGAGCAGTATGTCGCGATTATCACCGGGGCTGGTGACCGAGCGTTCTCGGCGGGGGCGGATCTGAACGAAGTCGCCGACCGGGTCGCCACCTCGGGCCCGAACGTCGGAACCACCAGCGTAGACCTGGCGGGGGTCGGCACCAGCCCCAAGCCGATCATCGCCGCCGTCAACGGGCTGGCGGTGGCCGGCGGCCTGGAACTGTCGCTGAACTGCGATATCCGCATCGCGGCCGACACTGCCTGGTTCGGCGTCTTCGAGGTCAAGCGGGGCATCATGGCCGGCGTCGCGGTGAACCTGCTAGCGCGCTACATGCCATTCGGCGACGCGCTGTACATGCTCATGACCGCCGACCGGGTGACGGCGCAGGACGCGCTGCGGCTCGGCCTGGTGCAGAAGGTGGTGCCGGCGGACACCTTGATGGATGAGTGCATGCGCGTCGCGGAGATGATCGCGAGCAATTCACAGGTAGCTGTCCAAGCATCGAAGCGGGTGGCGTACTTCTGGCGCAATCTGGCCATCCGCGAATCATTGGAGTTTTACAAGTCTGTTAACCAGCGGCTGATGCTCTGCGACGACGTCCTCGAGGGACCGCGGGCCTTTGCGGAAAAGCGCGAACCGCATTTTTCCAACCGCTGGCCCGAGCAGTCCCGCTAGGGCCTCCGCCAGATCATAACTGGCCAGGTCCGGCGGCGATTTCAGGCGTCGACGTCCGCGGCGGCCCACGGTCGCCAGCCTGGCCCGGGCGCCCGCGCGCGCCCTGGATGGGGGCAGGGAAACAGTGCGGTAACGACGCTTGACCAGGAATCGCGGTAGCAGTTACTCTTCGATAAGTATAAATTCGACGAAATAGTACGCTCGCAGGCGGCACGCGGGAAAGACAACCTCTTCGTTACGCGTGGTGCCGGGATGGACACGATGAGCCAGACCGAACCGGCCAGTAATTCCACCGCCGTGATTGCGGCCGAACAGGTCGTGCGCGTGGACGGCGTGGGCAAGCAGTTCGGCGGCGTCTGGGCGGTCAGCGATACCTCCGTCAGCGTCGCGGAAAATGAAGTGCTGGGCATAATCGGGCCCAACGGAGCGGGCAAGACCACGCTTTTCAACCTCATTGCCGGGGCCTTTCCGCCGAGTTCGGGCCGGATTTACTTCCGCGGGAAGGACATCACCCGGATGGCCGCGCACCGCCGGGCCCGCCACGGGATTGGCCGGACTTTCCAGCTGACCAGACCGTTCGTCTCGATGTCAGTCCGCGACAACCTGCGCACCGCGGCGCTGGCCTGCGGGGCGAGATCCGCGGTGGCGCATCAGCGGGCCGACCGGGCCCTGGAATACCTGGGCCTGGGTCCCCTGCGGGACAAAATGGCCGGCGACTTGAACGCGGTCGAATGCAAGCGGGTGGAGGTTGCCCGCGCGCTGACGTGCGAGCCATCGCTGCTGCTGCTGGACGAGATTTTCAGCGGCTCGAACACCGAGGAGGTCGATGAGCTCGCCGATCTCGTGCGGCGGCTGCACCAGGACGGGCTGACGATCCTGGTGATCGAGCACAACGTGCGGGCCATCCGGGCGGTCGCCGACCGGGTGGTGGCGATGAACGCAGGCCACGTGATCAGTGAGGGCACCGCTGAGGAAGTGTTCAGCGACCCCGGAGTCGTAGAGAGCTACCTTGGACAGCACAGCAAAGCTTGAGGTGGATGCGGTCTCGGTGCGCCGGGGCGCGCTCCGCGTCGTCGACGGCGTCTCGTTTGAGGTGCCGGTCGGGCAGGTCGTCGGGCTCGTCGGCCTGAACGGCGCGGGCAAGTCCAGCCTGCTGGCCTGCCTAGGCGGTGAGCTGCCGGTCGACGCCGGGGCGCTGCGGTTCGGCGGGAAGGACCTGACCAGGGCACCGTCCTGGGAACGGTGCCGGTGCGGCATCGCGCTGATCCCGGAGCGCAGGCGGCTCTTCGGCGGCCTGTCCGTCCTGGACAACCTCCTGTTGGGCGGCCACCTGCGAACCAAGGCCGAGCGCGCCGAAGCCCTCGAGCGGGTTTTCACGCTCTTCCCCCTGCTGCGAGACAAGCAGCGCCATAAGGCCAGGGACCTGTCCGGCGGCCAGCAGCAGATGGTGGCGGTCGGCCGGGGCCTGCTGGCCATGCCGCAAGTCCTCATGCTCGACGAGCCGTCCGAGGGCCTGGCCCCGGTGGTGGTCAGGCAGATGTTCGAGGCGATCTGGGCGATGTCACGCGAGATGGGCCTCGGCATCCTGCTCGCCGAGCAGAACGCGGCCGTTGCCGACATCGCCGACACGCTGATTTTCATGCAGGGCGGTCGCGTGACCGAGTCGCGGCGGGTCGAGAGATCTGACGCCGTGGACATAGCCAGCCTGGTCTTCGGCGGCTGACCGCCCAGCACCAGCCCATTGTGATGAGGCCAGAGCAGACAGGAGATACCGATGACGGCAACCAGACCGTTGATAGTGGGGATAGGGGCCGCCTGCGTTCTCGCGCTGGGGGCGTGCAGTTCCAGCTCGAGCAGCAGTTCCACCTCGGGCAGCACCACGGGCAGCACCGCGGGCACCAACGCGGGAACTACATCGGCGAAGTCGGTGCTGGTCTGTGAGGTTACCGACCTCAGCGGCTCCCAGGGCGTGCTGACCGTATCCGAGGCCGGGGGCGGGGCCGCCGCGGCCAGCCTGGTCAACGCGGCCGGCGGGATCAAGTCCCTCGGCGGCGCGAAGATAGTGATCAAGAAGTTCGATACCCAGAGCAATCCGACCATGGGCTCGCAGGAAGCCAACGCGGCCGTCTCGGCCGGCTGCAAAGCGATATTCGGCGGCGAGATCACCGACACCGTCATGGCTGCGACCCTGGTGACCCACCGGTCCAGTATCCCGTGGGTCGACATCGGCGGCATCGGGGACGCGGTCCACGAACGCGGGTTCAACGACGTCTTCCAGCTGCTCACCACGACCACTCTGGCCGAGGGCTACATGCAGATGCTCCAGCAGGTGGCCAGTGACTTCCACCTGAGCCATCCGACCATCGGGTTGTCGGTCAGTGACACCACCTACGGTCAGGACTTCTACTCCGCCTGGACCAAGCTCAACGCGAGCGGCCAGTTCAAGGTGGTCAGCAACGTCAGCTACCCGCTGGGCACGACCGACATGTCGTCGGTGGCGGCCCGGATGGTGTCCCAGAAGCCGGACATCTTGTTCAACATGGGCTACCCACCGGACGGGATCGCCCTGACCTCGCTGTTCAAGAAGACCTTCCACACCACCGCGAAGGCCTTCCTCAGCACCGCCGAAGCCCCGGTCGCCATGCAGCAACTCGGCTCCCTGGCGGACGGCCAGCTCTTCGAGAACACGGCCCCGCCGACCACCTCGACGAACCTGACGGCGTTCAACAACGCCTACAAGACCGTAACCGGTCAGGAACCGAGCATCGAGGCCTGGGAGGGCTACACCGCGGTGGAGTTCATCGCCGCTGCGCTGGACAAGGCGGGCAGCACCAGCGGCGCGGCCGTCGCGACCGCCATGCACTCGGTCACGCTCAACGCCGCCAACGGGAACATCTACCCGACGGATCTGTCCTTCGCCAGCGACGGCGTGCTGAACGCACCGCCGACCTACTGGCAGCAGGACCAGGTGGGCAAGCTGCTGTTCGTATACCCCGCGAGCCTCAAGCAGGCCAGCCTCATCCCGTACTCCTGAGTCAGGGAGCCTGACGAACGCTAGGGAAACCCGCCCATGTATTTCGGCCAACTGCTCGTCCTGGGCTTGCTGGACGGCGCCGTGCTCAGCCTCGTCGCCATCGGGTTCACGCTCGTCCTGGGCGTTGGCAAGATCGCCAACTTCGCGCACGGAGCGTTCGTGGCCGTGGGCATGTACATCGGCTACGAGGCCTACATTGCCTGGCACATCAGTCCCTACCTGACTCTGCTGCCAGCCCTGGTGTTCTTCGCGCTCATCGGCTT
>Ga0070765_100000668_pt1 | contig 20387 bp, 12 predicted proteins | sample HubBroMetageWFT5_FD_71516 | JGI IMG/M metagenome (GOLD analysis project Ga0070765, IMG submission 71516) | Warmed and freeze-thawed soil microbial communities from the Hubbard Brook experimental Forest, New Hampshire - Hubbard Brook CCASE Soil... | ecosystem: Environmental > Terrestrial > Soil... | reverse complement strand
CAGCGGCGTCCCATGCTTTATTACGCCGTGCGAGAGGAGCTTCCCGGAGGAGCACCCGCAGTAGTACGTTTCTCGCTCCCCATCGAATCCGTTAATGAGGCACTGGGGCATTTTCGCAAGGTTTTGTGGGCCTGGTCGCTTCTCATTTTGCTGGTCGCGGGCGCCGTTTCGATGCTGGTGTCGCGCGGGTTTACAGGACGAATCGAGCGGCTGCGCGAATTTTCCCGCCGCGTAGCGGAAGGTGATTTTCGCCCGCTAGTCTCCGATGGAACCGGGGATACGCTCGAAGCTCTCGGCCAGTCCCTGAATCAAACAGCTTCGCGGCTGGATCGCACCATCCACACGCTGACCGAAGAACGCAATCTGTCCTCTGCGATTCTAGGCTCGATGGTGGAAGGCGTTGCGGTGGTGAATGGCTCCGAGCGCCTGGTTTTCGCTAACCCGGGCTTCGCGGAAATTTTGGGGCTGGACGTTCCTCCCGTTTCCGGGAGCGCCTTGCTGGAGGTGGTCCGCCAGACGGAGTTAATCGAAGCGGTCCGCCGGGTTCTTGGCGGCGAACCGCGTGTGGAGTCCGAAATCGTCACCGGAACCTTGCGGCAGCATTTCTTCGCCGCCACCGTTGCCTCTGTCCGAGCGGGCGAAACCTCGGGCGCCGTTCTGGTGCTTCACGACATTACCGAGTTGCGTAAGCTCGAACGCGTCCGCCGTGATTTCGTCGCCAATGTTTCTCATGAATTTCGCACGCCGCTCACCGCGATTCAGGGCTTCGCCGAAACGCTTCTGGCCGGCGCCATGGACGATCCGCAGAATCGCGATCGCTTCCTGGGAATTATTCTTGAGCATGCCCGCCGCCTGGCGCGCCTGACCGAGGATCTTCTGAAACTCTCGCAAATGGACGCGGACCGGCTGGAGCTGGAATTACGCCGCGCCAGTGTTTCGCAAGTTATCGAAAGCTGCTACGAAACGGCGCGCCATCGAGCGGCGGAAAAGGAACTCTCTCTGTTCCTCGACGCGCCGCCTCGCCTGCCGGATGTTCTGGTGGATCAGCGCCGACTACAGGAAGTTCTGCAAAATCTTCTCGACAACGCGATTCAATACACGTTGCCGGGCGGAAAAATTACACTCAGCGCCGAGGCCGGCAACGAGGAAATTATTTTTACGGTGAGCGATACCGGCATTGGTATTCCGCAGGTTGACCAGCCGCGCATCTTCGAGCGCTTCTACCGCGTGGATGCAGCGCGTTCTCGCGAGGCCGGCGGCACAGGGCTGGGGCTCGCTATCGCAAAGCATCTTGTCGAAGTTCATAACGGCCGTCTGTGGGTGGAAAGCGAAGTCGGTGTCGGCTCACAGTTCCATTTTTCCGTGCCGATCTTCGATCCCGAACGCGCGGTGACGAGAACCACGGCGTCAGCAGGCGTCGCGACTCGCAGCAACCGCGCTCCTTACTCGCTCTAGTATCTGGTACGAACCTTTCGGAGATGTTCATCTTACGGTAAACCGTTCGTAACATTCGCAGCCCATTCTTTATTTGAGCGTGTGGGGGTGTATCTCGCCGCGCTCACCGTGGAGGCCTTTGCATGGCGGCTACTTCCGGACTCACCGAAGCGGTTCTATATGACACGCTGGTTAATTACCTGATTTCGATGGCGCGCGTCGTGGAAAGCGCCATGAATCGCGGGCTTGACGCTATCGTCGGCTTCAATAATCCCCGCACCGCTGGCCTTCCCGGCGAAGTATTTCTGCTTGAGCCGCGCATCAACGAAATGGAAGTGATGATTGACGAGCACGCCATCCGCTTGCTGCGTCGCGGCTCGTTCACGGATGACGAGATGCGCTTGATCGTCGCAGCACTGAAAATCACCAACGACCTCGAACGCATTGGCGACATTGCGGTAAACCTGGCAGAGCGCGTCATCTCCCTGCGCGAAATGCCAGGCGCAACTGCCCCGGACCAGCTTTCCCCCATGGCCGAAGCGGTGCGATCCATGGTCAGCCGTAGTCTGGGCGCGCTGATTTTCCGCAATGCAGAGCTTGCCGCGCAAGTTCTGGAGAGTGATGACGTCGTGGATCACTACCGCGATACGATTTTTGAGAATTTGCTGCAGCACATGACGCAGGATGCCGCGCTGGTTAGCCCGGGAATGCAGTTCGTGCTGGCGACCCGTCATTTGGAGCGGATCGCGGATCACGCCACCAACATTGCAGAGGACATTATTTTCTGGGTTCGCGGGCTGGATGTGCGCCACGGTCGCGGCCTTACAGTCCGTCCCGATGAGGGAGAAACCTTTACAACGGCAGCCGGTGCGACTTCCTCTGGGGCCACTTCGTCCGGTACCAACCCCGCCGATGAGGTTACTAAGAATTCATATAGCCTTCATTCGGATGTGACCCAGGGCTGCGAAACTCAGCGCGTTTGAACTTCACTTCGAGTCCTACCTTGGGGACCGGTGCACCCCTGGCTCCGGTCCCCTCTTCCCCTCCCTTACTCATTACTAGTTACTGATTTGGAGGAATCTGGCATCCTTGTGACATGGTAGAATGGTAGGGAGCTTCGATTTATGACGGCCGGGACAAACGCAAATGACCGACGGGCCTGTCCGACACGGATACGTGCTGCGGTTTGTTTTTTTGTCGCGGTTCTCCTACTTTCCAATCCCTTCCTGACCCTGCTTCGCGCTCCCGGCGACGCGTCCGTGCGGCATCCCGCGTCTCATCGAGCTACCATTGGCTCGTCGGAATTGCAGCATTTCTCGCCTGTCTCCGGCCAAACAGTTCCCGAGCTTTCTGTTGCTCAAGGTGACGGTGAACGGATTCCCACTCAGGCCTCGAGACCAGTTAGAAACGCATTTGATAAGCAAGAGCTTCTGCCCGCTGCGCCGGAGTTTTCGTCCAGCTTGTGGTTCCGTCCGCCTCCCCGCTCCTAATATTGCTGCGTCCGTAAAACCTCATTCCCCAACCAGTACCAAGGCCATTTAGGTCCGGTACGAATCTAATTTTGCAGCGGCATAGTGCCCCAACATGCCGCCGGAATCAGGATGATTCATGTCGCGAAACGCAAAAATTCTCGCAGCATTGCTTGTCGTCGTTGCCATTGGAATCGGCTGGCGGTGGCTAGCTCGCACTCACACCGAAGCGGACGGCGCCGATTCTACAAAAAATGCGGGCGTAACGGTCGCGGTGGTTCGCGTCGAGCGCCACACGCTACAGGATCCCCTTACCGTCGCCGGCGCGTTTAAGGCGTTTCAGGATGTGGATGTACACGCCAAAGTTGCTGGATACATTCGAACGATTTATGTCGACGTAGGATCGCGTGTAAAAGAGGGGCAGATTCTGGCGGTCCTTGAGGTCCCGGAATTGGCTGCGCAACTATCCGGAGCTCGCGCAGCCACGCGCCGCGCGGAAGACGAAGTGCACCGCGCGCAGGGAGATTTACAGCGCGCCAAATCCATCCATAGCGCGGCACACGCGATGTATGCCCGTTTGAAACAGGCGTCGGAGCAAAATACCGGACTCGTTGCCCAACAGGAACTGGATAACGAGCAGGCAAAGGATTTGGAAGCAGAAGCGGGAGTATCCAGCGCGGAAGCCGCACTGAGTGCGGCACAGCAAGCGCTGGAAGTGGCGGATTCCAATCAGAAACAATTCAGCGCGCTTTCGGACTACACCCGGATTACCGCGCCATTCGCCGGCGTAATCACCAACCGGTACGCGGACACCGGAGCCCTGATTGCCGCGGGAACGTCCACCGCGCAGTCCACGCCCGTAGTGCGCATCGCGCAGACCTCGGTGCTTCGTCTCGTGCTGCCGATCCCGGAATCCATAGCGGGTCAGATTCGCCTCGGAGATCCCGTCAGAGTACACGTGCAAGCTCTCAATCAGGATTCCATCGGAAGAGTCTCGCGATTCGCGGACTCGCTGGATCAACAGACACGCACGATGGAAACAGAAATCGATTTTCAGAATGCGGACGGCAAACTGCTGCCCGGAATGTATGTAGAGGCCATTCTTGCGCCGCCGGGACAGAAAGAGATGCTGACCGTTCCGTTGGAGGCGATGCACACCAACGGCTCGGAAGGCACGGTTCTTCTGGTAAACAAGGACAACGTGCTGGAAGAACGAAAGGTCCGCTTAGGCATACAGGGAAGTACGCAGATTGAAGTGTTGTCCGGCTTGCAAGAAGGCGACCGCGTGGTGATCGGCAACTTGAACGACTTTCGAAGCGGCATGAAAGTGGTCCCTAAAGAAATCAATAGCAGTAAACCCGGCGAGAGAGGTGGCAAATAATGCCGAAGTTTGCCCTCGCCTATCCCTATTTCATTATCATGCTCTGTCTGGTGGTCGCCGTGGTGGGGGTTACTACGGTGGTGCGAATGCCCGTCGATCTATTCCCGCAGATCAACATTCCGGTTGTCGTGGTAGCGACATTTTATTCCGGCATGCCGCCGCAGCAGATCGAAGCTGACATCACCAACACGTTTGAGCGTTTTTTTACATTGGGCAGCAATATCGATCACATCGAATCGCGTTCGCTGACCGGGGTCAGCCTGATCAAAATCTATTTCAAGCCCGGGACTGACGCGAACGCAGCGCTTAGTAACATCTCGAATCTCGCCATGGCCGACTTGCGGCGCCTTCCGCCTGGCACTCTTCCCCCCGTGGTGCTGAAATTCGATGCTTCCAGCCTGCCTGTCTGCCTGATCACGCTGAAAGGCGAGGGCCTAAACGAAACACAGCTCAAGGATCTGGCACAGTTTCAGGTTCGAAATCAGGTCGCCAACGTACAGGGTGCTTCCGTGCCGCAGCCCTTCGGCGGAACCTACCGGCAAATTCAGGTGTTCGTGGATCCTGTGAAGCTCGAAGCTCATCAATTGAGCCTGATGGATGTGGTCCATGCCATCAATGATTCGAACCTGATTTTGCCGGCGGGGGATGTGCGCATCGGCAACCGCGATTACAACATTTATGCAAACAGCCAGGTACCCAGACCGGAGGATGTAAACCGCATTCCGCTAAAGACCGTGGGGCTCGGTTCGGTGCTCGTGGCGGACGTCGGGAAAGCGGAAGACGCCGGCGCCATTCAGACCAATATCGTGCGCATTGACGGCCAAAAGTCCGTGTATATCCCGGTGCTTAAACAGGGCGGTGACAGCAACACCATTGCGATCGTCAACGGCATCAAGGAAGCCACCAAGCACCTAGTGGACATACCGGATGTACTCCGAACCGCGGTAGTTTTCGACCAGTCGATCTTTGTGAAAACGGCGGTGAAAAACCTCTTGAAGGAAGGCGGTATCGGGCTGGTGCTCACGGGACTGATGATTTTGTTTTTTCTCGGGAGCCCGCGGGCCACGTTCGTGGTCTTGCTGTCCATCCCGTTGTCGGCACTGACCTGTTTCCTGGTCAGGAATGCCTTCGGGGGCTCCATCAACACCATGTTGCTTGGGGGCCTTGCGCTGGCGTTTTCTCGATTGATTGACGACTCAGTGGTGGTGCTCGAAAACATCTTTCGATTCATGGAAAACGGCTCGCCGCCAAGAGAGTCCGCGGAAAAGGGCGGCATGGAAGTTGCTTTGGCGGTTCTTGCGGCTACTTCGACGACCTCCATCGTTTTCTTCCCGGTTACCTTTTTTTATGGAGTCAGCAAATACCTGTTCATCGATCTGGCGCTCGGCGTGGTCATCTCCATCTTCGCTTCTTACATTTTTGCCATGACCGTGGTTCCGTTGTATTGCGCGTATTTCATCAAGATAGCGCCGCATCAGCACGAAGCGCATGGCGAGGGTCAGCACGAAAAGCCCAAGGGGTGTCTGGCAAGAATTGTTTACCGCTTTAACGAGCTGTTCCAGCGCCTGCTGAATTTTTACGAGAAAAACGTTACCCGCGCGCTCGAAAAACCAGGGCGTACCGCGCTGCTGATTCTCGGAGGGATCGTCCTTCTGCTTGGCCTGATTTTCCCTTTTGTCGGATGCGCGTACTTTCCGCGGACGGATCCCGGCCAGTTCGTAATCGACCTGAAAGCGCCGACCGGAACGCGCCTGGAACTAACGGATAAGTACGTCGCTCGCGTCGAAGCCGATATTCGCTCAGTCGTACCCGACAGCGAGTTGGACATGATCGTTTCCAACATCGGAATCACGCCGGATCTTTCCGCGATTTACACCACCAACTCTGCAATGCACACGGCGTTTGTGCAAGTCAGTCTGAAAGAAGAGCACCGCGTGGGAAGCTACGAATACATGGAACGCCTGCGCAAGAAACTGGCCAGCGATTTGCCTCAGATGAGCACCTATTTTCAGGCCGGAGGCCTGGTGGACTCCGTAGTCAATCAGGGTTTGCCGGCGCCGCTCGATATCCAGGTCAGCGACAACGATCTGGCGGAGGGCTACGGCATCGCCAGAAATCTGGCGTTGAAATTGAAAGAGTCGAAGAACGTAAGTGACGTCCTGATTCCGCAGGACATTGATTATCCGGGATTGGAGCTGAACATTGATCGCCAGCAAGCCAGTTTGCTGGGACTTACCCCCAAAGACGTAGTCGATAACGTCATCACCGCGCTGACCTCCGACGGCATGATCGCACCCAGTTACTGGATTGATCCGCAGACCGGGAACAACTACATGCTTACGGTGCAGTATTCCAACGAAAAAGTAGGCTCGATGACCATGTCGGATTTTAAGAATATTCCGTTGCGCGCCAACAATTCAAAGATGTACACGCCGCTGCAATCGGTGGCCAAAATCGAACCCATCAACACGCCGACGGAAGTGGATCATTACCAGATCCGCAGAGTAATCGACGTTTACGTAACGCCTACCACCGAAAATCTAAGCAAGGTGAATGCGGAGGTGAATCATCTGGTAGAACGGCTTTCGCTGCCTAAAAACGCCCGCGTGCGCGTGAGGGGCGCGGTTGTGGGCATGAATGAATCGTTTTTTCGCTTCGGCATCGGGCTGATACTTTCCATCATTTTGGTGTATCTGATCCTGATGGCGCAGTTCCGCTCATTCATCGATCCATTCATCATTCTGACGGCGATACCGCCTGGACTAGCTGGGGTTGTTCTGATCCTATTTTTGACCCACACGACGCTCAACATCATGTCTCTCATGGGGGTGATCATGATGACTGGGATTGTGGTCTCCAACAGCATCTTAATTGTGGAGTTCTCTGGAATCCTTCACGAACGCGGGATGCCCCTGCACAAGGCCGTTGTGGAGGCTTGCAAGGTCCGGCTGCGGCCGATCCTAATGACCTCTCTGGCGACTTTGCTCGGATTAATCCCGATGGCACTCGGCATCGAAGCAGGCAGCGAGCAATACGCTCCGCTGGCTCGGGCGGTGATTGGGGGCTTGGGAGTTTCGGTGGTGGTGACCGTATTTCTGGTGCCTGCCGTCTACCTTGTGATTCACGGAAGAAAATCCAGTAAGGCTGCGGAGGTGAACGCGTGAGAAAGGCGCCTGCGCTAGTAATGTTGTGGTTAGGTGTCGCTTCGCTGCAAACTGCCGCCCAGGAACCGCCAACAACTCCGGTGGCCAACTCTACAAAGCAATCCTCTGCCTCGCCGGCAAAGCAAGTCACGATAACGCAGGCAGAAGCCATCGCCTTGCAAAACAATCCGCAAATCACGGTCGGAAAGCTGATTGCGCTGCAGGCCCACGAGTCGGTCCGCGAGACGCGATCGGCCTACTATCCAACGGTGGAACTGAACGTTACCGGGGTAACCTCCGATCCGGGCTCACGCATCGCCGCTGGTGCTCTGACGAATCCTACCGTTTATCCGCGAGCAGCCGGCGGAGCTCAAGTCAGCCAGCTCGTCACCGATTTTGGACGCACACCGAATCTGGTGTCGAGCGCGGAATATCAGGCCAAAGCGCAAGAGCAAAACGCCGTAGCCACTAAACAGCAAATTATCCTCGCGGTGGACCAGGCCTTTTACAACGTTCTGGAAACGAAAGCGCTACAGCACGTGGCGGAAGAAACGCTAAAGACCAGGGAGCTATTTGCGAGCCAGATTCAGGCGCTCACCAACTCCAAGATAAAGTCCGATCTGGATTTGAGCTTTGCAAATGTGGATGCCAGCCAGGCGAAGCTCCTGCTGCTGGAAGCGCAAAACAATTATTCCGCTTCGCTTTCCACTCTTTCGGCTATTCTTGGCTACCGCGAGCTTCAGGACTTCGAGCTCGTGGAGGCTCCTGCCTCCGATGCTGCTCCGGCACCCGATGTAACCCCGCTCATCCAGGAAGCACTACAGCAAAGACCGGAGGTGCGCGCACTTGAGGAGGAGGTCACGGCAGCTGCGAAATTCAGCCGAGCGGAACACGACCTGTGGTGGCCCACAGTTTCCGCCAGCGGTGTAGTTGGTCAAGCGCCGGTGCGAGACGATCACATTCCAAGTTGGTATGGCGCGGTAGGGGTGAACATTAACATCCCGTTGTTCAACGGTTTCCTTTTCAACGCGCGCGCGAAATCGGCCGATCTGCAAACGCAACTGCGCCAGAAACAACTACAGGATCTGCAGGACAATGTCGCCCGCGACGTTCGCAACGGCTGGCTCGGCACACAACGGGCCTATGAACGCCTGTCCGTCACTCGACAACTTCGCGAGCAGGCTTCACTGGCTCTCTCGCTCGCGCAATCCCGTTACCAACTCGGTCTTTCCTCGATCGTGGAGTTCAGTCAAGCAGAATTGGCGAAAACCGACGCCGAATTGCAGGATACGGATGCGCATTATCAGTATGCGTTGTCGCAGATCGCTCTGGCATATCAGATAGGCACATCTCGCTGATTTTCGGATGAACATAAGAAGATTTTCAGGTGGAATTTACCAACAGGTTAGACGGTGGGACTCCCTCCTTTCGTAACATACTGAATCCAAGAGACATACATCATCAACAGGTCCTATTGTTACGAATTATTAACATTCGATTGACACTAGCGTAAGACTTGAACACTAAGGTGCGTTCGGGGTGGTTCGTTTCCTACAACTGCTGCACGTCGAAATTCTGTCTGAAAAAGAGAGAGGCAATGAAAAAACTTGCATCACTAGCACTATCGCTGTTCCTTGTTTCTGGGATAGCGCTCGCTGACTCACCAAAGGATTCTCCGAAAACCGATGCACCGGCCGCAAAACCGGATGCACCGGCGGCGAAAACCGATGCGCCGGCGGCGAAAACCACCGCGGCTGCGAAGCCCGCGGTAACCAAAACAAACGCAGAGATCTCCGCTGAAATGGAAGAACTGCGGCAGGCTCTGCAAGCTCAGCAAGAGCAGTTGCAGCTGCTGAAGGAAGAGCTCGCGAAACGTGATCGTCAGATCGAAGAAGCGCGTGAAGCGGCCGCATCGGCAAATTCGCGCGCGTCGGAAGCGACCGTGAAAGCCACCGAAGCGGTGAACACTTCCGCGGAAGTGAAGTCCACCACCTCGGCGCTCAACACTACGGTTGCCAACATGGAAGCGAGTAATGCCGTGATTAACAACGGCACGGCGTCTTCCGCAGGCGGTCAAAATCCTTCGTCGGACGAAGGCCCATCTACAATCCGCTTTAAGGGCATTAACCTCACGCCTGGCGGATTCATCGCGGCGGAAACGGTGACTCGCAGCCACGCGGAAAGCGCGGACATCAACACCTCATTCACGAACATCCCCTTCGCTGCCGCAGACCTCTCGCACGTACCGGAGACTAACTTCACGGCACGCCAGACCCGCCTCTCGCTACTGGCAGAGACCAAAATCGGCACCGTCACCGGCAGGGGCTACATAGAAACAGACTTCCTCGGCGCCGGAACCACTTCCAATAACCGCCAGACCAACAGCTACGTGTTCCGCGATCGCCAACTTTGGGCACAGGCACAATGGGAAAGCGGCTGGATCATCACCGCCGGTCAGATGTGGACCCTGGCGACGGAAGATAAGAAGGGCGAACTCAACCGTCTGGAAGATCTCCCGCTGATGATTGATCCAAATTACCTCGTAGGCTTCACCTGGGCTCGCCAGTACGGCGCCCGCGTTGTGAAGGACTTCGGCGGCAAATTCTCCCTGGGCTTTTCGATGGAAGCTCCGCAGGCCACCATTGGCGGCCGCGGCTTCGCGTCCGTCACCACCATCAACTCCGCCGCTGCACCCGCCACGATCCTCACCACCGGAGCTACGTCAGCAACGACCGGAAACTTTTTCCTCAACGCTCCTGGTCTTAGCGGCGGTCTTTACAATGCTTTCGATTCCACCGGTTACACCGTCAACAAGGCTCCGGACTTTATCTTCAAGGCCGCTGCCGATCCCTCCCACTTTGGTCACTACGAACTGTTCGGCATCGTAAGCCTCTTCCGCGACCGCGTTTATCCTTGCGGCGTGGTGGGTACCACGACGACCGACACGGTCCCTGGGACCGCATCGCTCTCCTGCACTGTCAATGGCGTAACCTCCACAACCGTCAGCAGCGCCGGCGCTTCCAACAGCAGCGCCACTGGCGGCGGCATCGGAGCCAGCGCTCTATGGTCGGTGCTTAACAAGAAAGCTGACATCGGCATCAAGGCAGTCGGCGGCGACGGCATCGGCCGCTACGGGTCAGCGCAGCTTGCCGACGCCACGGCTCGTCCCGACGGTTCGCTTGCGCTGATTCGCACCGCTCACGGTCTGGCGAGACTTGAACTGCACCCGACTCCCAAACTTGACCTCTATGCCTATTGGGGATTGGAATACGCGTGGCGTGCTGGCTACTCCGGCTACGACGCCATAACCATCACCAAGACCACGGCGATTCCCGCAACACTCACCTCGCCCGCCATTCCGGCCACTACCCACACCACAATTTCGACCACGGGTATCGGTGGATACGGCAATTTCGCCGCCAACAACTCTGGCTGCGCGACAGAGGGCGTTCCTGTTAACGACTTCAACCCGTCGGCTGGCGCTAATTGCGCTGGCGACATCCGCCTCATCCAAGAAGCAACGGCCGGCTTCTGGTATAAGTTCTACCAGGGCCCGAAAGGCCGCTTCCAGTTCGGCATGCAGTACTCCTATCTGGCGAAGGTGGCCTGGTCCGGCACTGGCGGCGTTCCCGCTGGCGGCACTCCGATCTCCCCCAAGGGAATCGACAACATGATCTGGACCTCTTTCCGGTACTACTTGCCCTAGTCTGCAGCGAGTTTAGTATCACGTTAGTTCTGACAGGGGCGGCCGTTTGGCAGCCCCTGTTTTTTTCCAGCTAAGTAACCCGCTCTTATACTTGGAGTTAGCTGCTCTGTTGGAATTGTTTCTCATTTTTAACAAACTCTCCTACCCCTGTAACAATCCTGTAATCTCCTCCAGCCACACTCGGTGCTCACTGTTCCTTTGGCTCTCACCTTACAAAAACAACGGAGAGGTAATTCATGAAGCGAGTTGCAAGTCTGGTTGTGGCTTTCCTTGTCCTCGGAACCCTCCTGTACGCGGAAAATCCTCTTCTCATTAACGGGGCAGGCGCTAGTTTTCCGAATCCCGTCTATTCCAAATGGTTCGATGAATTTCACACCAAGAATCCGAATGTACAGTTCAACTACCAGTCCGTAGGTTCCGGCGCGGGAATCAAACAGGTAACCGACGGGATTGTGGACTTTGGCGCCAGTGATATGCCGATGACGGACGAACTGATCAAAGCTTTCCAGGACAAGCGCGGCACCAGCATCCTCCACTTTCCAACGGTACTCGGCGCGGCGGTGCCCAGCTACAACGTTCCCGGAGTCACAGCGACGTTGAATTTCACGCCGGAAGCGCTGGCCGGAATCTATCTTGGGAAGATTACCAAGTGGAACGATCCTGCCCTCACTTCCGCCAATAAAGGCGTAAACCTTCCAGCCAATGACATCGTGGTTGTTCATCGTTCGGACGGAAGTGGCACAACTTTCATCTGGACCGATTATCTTTCCAAGGTCAGCAGCGAATGGAAAAACAAGGGTGCTTCCATCAGCTGGCCCGTGGGTCTCGGCGGCAAGGGGAGCGAAGGCGTGACGGGCTTGCTCAAGTCAACGCCCAACTCCATCGGCTACGTCGAACTCATCTACGCCGTACAAAACAACGTGACCTTCGGCACTGTCAAGAATGCTGCGGGAACTTTCGTAAAGGCGGATCTGGCGAGCGTCAGCGCGGCGGCAGCAGGAGCAGCGAAAGACATGCCCGCGGACTTCCGCGTCAGCATTACCAACCCTCCGGGAGCCAAGGCCTATCCGATCTCCAGCTTTACCTGGCTCTTAGTACCGCAGAAGTTTCAGGACGCCAACAAACGGGAAGCAGTGAAAAAGTTTCTGTACTGGATGATTGGCGACGGGCAGAAGGACGTGGAGGCTTTGTCCTACGCGAAACTTCCCAAGGAAGTAGTCGACAAGGAAAAGAAGGCGGTTGACGGCATTCAGTAGTCGAGAAACGAAACTTTGGCGACATCAACCACAACCCTGAAGGGCGCGCGTCCGTCTTCGGACTCGCGCTCTTTTCTCTCGCGCCTGGCCTCCGGCGACGAACTCGCGCGACTGATCACCATGATCTTCGCGGCGACCGTAGTTTTGATCACAGTAATGGTCGTTTGGGAGTTGTGGATAAACTCCGCGCTGCCTCGCCACAAATTCGGACTGCGTTTTCTGATCACCGATGTATGGGATCCGCTCGCGGACCAATTCGGGGCGCTTCCCTTCATATATGGAACCCTGGTGACCTCGGGCGTCGCGCTGCTGATTGCCGTGCCTCTTGGAATCGGCGCAGCGATCTTTCTTGCGGAGCTAGCCCCACCAAGAATTTCGGATACCCTACAGTTCTTTATTGATCTTCTGGCTGCGGTGCCCAGCGTGATCTACGGCCTGCTAGGCTTCCTGGTCGTGGTCCCGATGATGCGCTCGGTGATTTTCCCCGCGTTGAACAAGCCTCTTGGATTTCTGCCGATTTTCAAAGGGCCTTCGTATGGTGTCGGTTTCCTGACTGCCGGCATCGTTCTGGCCATGATGGTTATTCCTTACATCATTTCGGTTTCGCGGGAAGTGTTGCTCTCGGTTCCCCGAGACCAACGGGAAGCAGCTCTGGCTTTGGGTTCCACACGCTGGGAATCTACCTGGAAAGTCGTCGTACCTTTTGCGAAGACGGGCATTTTTGGTTCGATCTTCCTGGCCCTCGCCCGCGCACTGGGCGAAACCATGGCCGTCACCATGGTGATTGGCAACACCCCGAAGGTTGCCGCCTCGCTCTTCTCTCCCGGCTACTCCATTGCCGCGGTTATCGCCAACGAGTTCACGGAGGCTACGGGAGACCTCTACACGCAGTCTCTCTTCGAGCTGGGCTTGGTTTTGTTCCTCATGACCTTCATTCTCAACGGCCTCGCGCGCCTGCTGATTATTGTGACCACACAACGGGGTAGCGGGATGGGCAACCTATGAACGCTCGGCTTCGCTGGCGAAAGTTTGTGAGCAACTTTATGCTCGGTATGACCGGCGTGTGCGCGGTGGTTTCCGTCGGTGTTCTGTTCCTGATTCTGGGCTATTTGCTCTATAACGGCGGCACGTCCGTCAATTGGGATTTCTTTACTAAGCTGCCCAAGCCCGTGGGCGAGAGCGGCGGAGGCATGGCCAACGCAATCGTTGGGAGCGCCAAGCTGCTGCTGGCGGCGTCACTCGTTGGCGTGCCTATCGGGTTTTTTGGCGGAATCTACCTCGCGGAATTCAGCGGGAGCTTTACGGCTTCGATCGTACGTTACGCAGCGGACTTGCTGAACGGTGTGCCCTCGATCGTGGTCGGCATTTTTGCCTATAGCATTGCGGTTCTGCCGTTCAAGCATTTCTCGACACTCGCAGGTGCGTTCGCCCTCGGCATCATGATGATTCCGATTACCCTGCGCAGCACGGAAGAGTTCCTGAAGAGCATCCCGCGCAATCTGCGAGAAGGGGCCATGGCGCTGGGCGCCAGTAAATGGAAAACGATTGCAAGCGTGGTGGTGCCAGCGGCCTATCGTGGCATTCTGACTTCCATATTGCTGGCACTGGCGCGTGTTGCCGGCGAAACAGCGCCGCTGCTGTTCACAGCCTTTGGAAACAGCCGCTGGAGCAGCGGGTGGTCACAGCCGACGTCTTCTCTTCCAGTCATGATTTACAACTACGCAGTGTCTCCTTATGAAGATTGGCACCGGCAGGCATGGGCGGCGGGTTTAGTTCTTTTGGGTTTGATTCTCATAATTAATATCGTCGCGCGCACGATCCTATCGCGCGGGATTGCGGTACCGAGGTCATGATTATGCAAGGGTCCTCAAAACCAGGGCTTTCCGTGAATATAGCGATGAATACCGGGCCGAATAAGAGCGAAAGCCACGCTGCCCTGCCGATGCGCATGACTATTTCGCACGTCAGCTTTTTTTACGGCATGAAGCAAATTCTTTTCGACGTGAGCCTGGGCATTGCCGACAAAAAAGTAACAGCGCTTATCGGGCCTTCAGGATGCGGGAAGTCAACCCTGCTTCGCACCCTGGATCGTATGCACGAAACGGTGACCACTGCTCGCCTGGAAGGCGAGGTCCTTTTGGACGGCCAGAACATCATGGCGCAGGACGTTACCCAACTGCGCCGCCGTGTCGGAATGGTGTTTCAACGGCCGAATCCATTTCCAAAATCCATCTTCGAAAATGTGGCGTACGGACCTCGAATCAACGGCTTCAAGGGTCCCATCGCGGAAGTCGTCGAAAAGAGCCTGCGTAACGCCGCGCTTTGGGATGAAGTGAAGGATCATCTTCACAAGTCCGCGTACGAACTCTCCGGTGGCCAGCAGCAGCGCTTGTGCATCGCGCGGGCACTGGCAGTCGAGCCGGAAGTGCTGTTGCTGGACGAACCGGCGTCGGCACTGGATCCCATCAGCACGGCAAAAATCGAAGAACTGCTCGTCGAGCTCAAGAATTTGACCACCATCGCGATCGTGACCCACAACATGCAGCAGGCCGCGCGCATCAGCGATTTCACGGCGTTTCTGCTTACCGGGCAACTCATCGAATTCAGTCCGACACCGCATCTGTTCACCACGCCGACCGATCCGCGAACGGAAGCGTATATTACCGGTCGTTTCGGCTGAGCGATACAAACAGGCGAATTTGCTGTGCAGTGTCCACGGGTGAAGGTACTCTGCGAACGGGAAGGGTTCCATGGAACGCCATTTTGAAAAGGACTTGAACGAGCTGAAAGAGCGGCTGCTCTGGATGGGCAGCCTTGCCGAGCGCGCCGTGCATCAGGCGGTACATGCGGTTCTCGATTCAGACGAGCAGCTTGCCAAACGAGTTTTGGATGAAGAAGACGCCATCAACGAATTGCAGCTGGAAATTGACGATCGCGTCGTACAGCTCCTGGCCCTTCACCAGTTGATGGCGGTTGACCTGCGCTTTGTGCTGGCGGTTTCCCGCATCAACAACGACCTGGAGCGAATTGGCGATCAGGCGGTAAACATCGCGCAGGGAGCGCTGCGCATCCTGCGGCACCCGCGGGTGAAACCGTACGTCGATCTCCCACGGATGAGCGAAGTTGCCGAAGAACAGGTTCGCAATGCGCTTAACGCGGTGGTGCGGCGCGATGTGGAACTGGCGCAAAAGGTAATGGCCAACGACGACCAAGTGGATCATTACCGCGATCAAATCTTCCGCGAACTGTTGACGTACATGATGGGAGACTCCAGCGTGGTTTTCCCGGCCTTCGAGCTGATTTTAGTGGCGAAGAACCTAGAGCGCATCGGCGACCACGCCACGAACATTGCGGAAGACGTTATTTATATCGTGCAGGGACAAGACATCCGCCATCCATCGGTGGACCGCCGGTAAGGATTGCCGTATCACGCGGCGTCGGCGTGCGATGATTCCTGCACGGTCCTGCGGCTCGCAACCCACGAGATCGCCAACGGCAGAAGACTCAGCAGGGAAAGTATGATTCCCGCAGTGCGATCCCAGGTGCGCGTAAAGCGGATGTTCACCGTGGACTCACCAGAGGGCACCGGCACAATCATCTCGTTCACGTCGTCCGCTCGTTCCGGCTCAATCCTTTTGCCGTTCACTTCTACTCGCCACGCGGGATAGTTCAGCACGCGCAAGGCGATTCGCGATTCCAGCGGCATATTGACCGCAAGTCGCTTTCTTTCCGTAGTCCATTCGAGTACCCGAATCTTACCCGGCTCTTTTGGCGCAGATCCGGAGTCGTCCTCCAGCAAGACTTTCGCGAGCGGGGCTTTCGCCGGCAGATCCTGGTGATCGTCGCCCAACGGATCATATTCGTCCGTGCCCTCAAAGCCAGTTCCGTCAGTGACCATCGCTTCGAGCGTTGGCATTTCGTCTGGATCCCACCAGCCGTTCTGCAAAAATAAAGCGGCCAACGGAACGGTCAGCAGCAGAAAAGCCAAAACCCACATCGCAAATCGCTTTCTGTCGGCCGCCAAGGCGAGAAAGCAGGCAGACAGCAACCCAACGATGGACATCCAACGCCAGGGAAACTGAACAAACCGGAGTTTCGGCAAAATGTCCCACAGTGGCCTGCTGAAATGAACCATTAGAAACGACGCGAACGCGGCAAGCACAAGAAGGACGCGTGCAACCACGTATTTTCCCGTTCGTCCCTTGGTGGACGAGCCAAAACAACCAGTTCCGAGGGCAGCGACACCGCAGAGAATCATCATGCCTAGCGCGGATGCGGTAGCGATCAAGTTGAACCAGTTGTGGTCCACATCATTCAGCTGTGTGAAAAGAAAATTCTGCGAGGGAAGCAAGCCGGACGAAAGCGCCTGCGAGATATTGACCCAGCGCTGCTCGTAAATCGCGGGAACCAGGTAGAAGCCGGCAAGGCCGAAGCCGAGAGCCATGCCACATGCGCCGCGAACCGCAACTCTCCACGAACGGGAAGTAAATGCAGCCCACGCGAAAATGAAGGCCGATGAGTAAGTAGCAATGACGGCGGCGGGAGCATTGCTGAGCCAAATTGCCGTAAAAGGCAGGGCAAACGCAATCAACTTCCGGGAGTACGAAGCTTTATCTTCCAGCAGATTACTGACGCGAAGCGCGCCGAGGAGTAGCAAAGGATAAAGTGCACACGCCAATTGCTCCGCAAAATCGCTCCGGATGTAGGTTATGAGCAGAAAATTGGGGTTTGCCGCGTAACACACCGTGCCAAACAAGGCGGCGCGTTCTCCGACCAAACGCCTTAAGAAAAGGAACGCCGAAACACCTGCGAGAGTCTCCACCAAGATGACAAAGAAGACCACCGCCGAGGGTCCCGGGAGGATTCGAACCAGCGCTGCGCCGATGATCCACGAGACCGGTGGATAAAAAATGAATCTCGGCTCGCCGAAACCGTGATTGGTCAGCGCGGTCCAGCGAGGATAGCACGTGCCCTCTTTCCACTGAAGGGCTACGTCCTGCCAGGAGGCCACATGGAATTCAAAGTCGTGGCCAGACGCTGTGCCGCGCACAAAATAAGGGGAGACAATCGCCAGGGAAAGCACCAGCGAGAGCAGAAAAGCGATCAGGAGCGGTGGCACACGTCGCTTTGGGCTGGCAACGGCACCCGGATCAGAAACTGTCATGGCGTATTCATGGAATTGTAACGAACTTCCCCATGGAAACTCTGCCGATTGTGAATTGCACCGTTCATTTACATAATGGTTCAGAGAAAACTGAGCGATAATACACGCGATTATGAACACAGTAACGGCAGGCGTCGAACCCATCATTGAAGCGCGAAAACTGGAAAAATTCTATCCGCAACCGGATGGAAGCCGCATCCAGGTAATTGCGCCCACGGACCTGGCCGTCTACCCCGGGCAGATTATCGCGCTGCTTGGCCCTTCGGGTTGCGGCAAGTCCACAATGTTGCGCATGCTCACCGGGCTTTCGCCGACGTCCGCCGGAACGGTTTATTGGCATGGAAACCCGGTGAGCGGCGAGGCTCCCAACGTTTCCATCGTGTTCCAGAGTTTCGCGCTCTTTCCGTGGTTGACGGTAATTCAAAATGTCGAAGCGCCTCTGGAAGCGCGCGGCATCGCGGAAATGGAGCGTCACAAGCGCGCACTGCGAATCATCGATGCGGTAGGGCTTGACGGCTTCGAGTCCGCGTACCCCAAGGAGCTTTCTGGTGGAATGAAGCAGCGCGTCGGTGTCGCGCGGGCTTTAGTTGTCGAACCGGAAGTGTTGTTCATGGACGAACCATTTTCCGCGCTGGACGTGCTGACCGCGGAAACGCTGCGCGGTGAGCTGCTGGATTTGTGGATGGAGAAGAAGATTCCGACGAGAGCGATCTTCATCGTTACGCACAACATCGAAGAAGCAGTAATCCTTGCAGACCGCATAATCGTGCTGGGTCGGAATCCGGCGCACATTCACGCACAGTTCAACGTAGATATTCCGCATTACCGGGACCGCAAGGATCCGCGTTTTGTGCAACTGGTGGACCTGATTTATCGCGCGTTGACGAAACAGGATCACCCGGAATTGCCTGCGGAGACCCGGCAGAGCGCCGAAAACGCGGAGCGCCGCCGCATCTTGATGCTGCCTCACACTCGGCCCGGCGGCATGGCCGGTTTGCTGGAAATTCTGGTAGACCAAAACGGACGCGCGGATTTGAAGGTCCTCGCGGATGAGTTGAGCCTGGAAGTGGACGCGCTGCTGCCAACCGTGGACACCGCCGTGTTGCTGGGAATGCTGAAGCTTGCGGATGGCGTGGCGATCATTACGCCGGAGGGCCAGGCCTTCGCGCAAGGCGATATTCAAGAGCGCAAAGCGATCTTCCGGCACGCGGCGCTGGCCAACGTTCCGCTCCTGCGCCAAATGGAGCAAGCCCTGAAAGCCAAAGCAAATCGAACGCTGCCGGCCGAATTTTTCCAAGACTTGCTTGACGAACATTTCAGCGAAGACGAGGCACGGCGCCAATTGGAAACAGCGATCCAGTGGGGACGCTATGCGGAGATTTTCGACTACGACGCAGCGACCGGAAAACTAACGCTCACCGAGGCCTAACTCGCACGTGCCCTCTCCCGCCCCTCTTCCCGCACATCAGACTGCGCTTCCGCCCGCTGGCAAGCGGCCCGCCGGTTCTCGCTGGGCGTATGCGTTCTTGATCGACATCGCGGTGTTCGCCGGAGTGTTCGCGGCGATTTTCGGTTTGTATTCCATTGGCCGCTCGTGGCTCGGGCCGGTGAAGGTAGAGTCCGCGATATCGCAGGATCCGCGCAGTCTGCCGCTGTATGCACTTTATTCGCTGGTGCGCATTCTGGTTGCGTATGTGCTGAGTCTGCTGTTCGCGCTGGCGTATGGTTACACCGCGGCGAAATCGAGGCGCGCGGAGATTATTCTGATTCCGTTGCTGGATATTCTGCAATCCATTCCGGTGTTGAGCTTTCTTCCTGGAGTGATGCTGGCAATGGTCGCGCTGTTCCCCAGCCGTCAACTCGGTGTGGAGTTAGGCTCCATCATTTTGATCTTTACGGGACAGGTGTGGAACATCGCGTTCAGCTTTTACTCCTCGCTGAAAACCATTCCGCGCGATCTTCGTGAGGCGGCCATCATCTATCGTTTCGGCCGCTGGCAGAGATTTGTCGAACTCGATCTGCCGTTTTCGACGATCGGACTGGTCTGGAACTCCATGATGTCCGTGGCGGGCGGCTGGTTCTTCCTAATGGCCTGCGAGATGTTCGTACTCGGTGATAAGGACTTTCGGTTGCCCGGACTTGGCTCGTATCTACAGACGGCTGCGAGCAACGGAAACACGCGCGCGATGTTGTGGGGATTGGCCACCATGGTTGCGGTGATCGTGCTGATGGATCAGCTCATCTGGCGGCCGGTTATTGCGTGGGCGGATAAGTTCAAGTTTGAACAGGTGGAGAGTAGTGGCACGGCCGAGAACTCCCTACTAAATTTCATTCGCCGGGAATCGTTTCTGATTCGAATGTATCGCCACCTTCTGCGCCCGGTATTCAACTGGCTGACGGAGTGGTTTGCCAGCGGTGCGAAGCGTGCTGCAGCGACAATCGGGGCTTCGCAAGTGGCCAAACCACGGAGGTGGTTGGGTTGGTTTTTCGCGGGACTGGGCATTGTGGCAGTGGTCTACGGAGTTTTCAGAGCGATTGGGGAGCTGTCGCATCTGACGGTGCAGGATTATTACCTGTTGTTGCGCAGCGCGGGCATCACGTTTTTGCGGGTGAATCTTGCGCTTATTATTGGAGCGCTGTGGACAATTCCGGTCGGCGTAGCCATTGGTTTCAGCCCGAGATTTGCGCGGATCATGCAACCGCTGGTGCAACTTGCCGCTTCCGTTCCCGCGACCGCGTTGTTCCCTGTGATCCTGTTATTCCTGATCAAGCTGCGCGGTGGAGTGGAAATTGCCGCCATGATGCTGATGCTGCTTGGCACGCAGTGGTACATC
>Ga0070765_100000667_pt1 | contig 20393 bp, 19 predicted proteins | sample HubBroMetageWFT5_FD_71516 | JGI IMG/M metagenome (GOLD analysis project Ga0070765, IMG submission 71516) | Warmed and freeze-thawed soil microbial communities from the Hubbard Brook experimental Forest, New Hampshire - Hubbard Brook CCASE Soil... | ecosystem: Environmental > Terrestrial > Soil... | reverse complement strand
AGTCGGCGGGATCGATCTTGTGCTGCTCGTGATCGCCGCCGACGAGTCCATCAAACCGCAGACGCGCGAGCACTTTGACATTCTGCAGCTGCTCGGGGTGCGCCGGGGCATCACTGTGCTGACGAAATCGGACGCGGTCGATGAGGAGACGCTGCAGGTTGCGCGCGCAGAGGTGGACGAGTTCGTACGTGGAACATTCCTGGAAAAATCCCCGGTCGTCGCGGTGAGTTCGCTCACCGGGGCGGGGCTGGAGGATTTAAAGCGAGCGATCGTCGCAGCGGCGCCCGGCGTTGTGCAGCGAGATTCGAAGGCATATCCGCGGCTTCCCATCGATCGCGTTTTCACGATGAAGGGATTTGGCACGGTGGTGACTGGCACTCTGATTTCGGGCACAGTCCGGAAAGATGATTTGCTGGAAGTCTTTTCCAGCGAGCGGCCCAGCGGCAGGCGGGTGCGAGTCCGCGGAGTGCACGTACACGGAAGCGCCGCCGATTCTGCGTTCGCGGGGCAGCGTACGGGGCTGAACCTGGTGGGTGCGAGCACGGAAGATTTGTCGCGAGGGATGACGCTGGCGCCGGAGGCGACGTTTGTCGAAGCAGGACGCCTGGATGTGTCGCTGCGGCTTTTGCCCTCGGCGGCGCGCGCGATGAAGGACCGGGCGCGGGTACATTTTCATGCGCACACGATGGAGACGGTTGCAGAGGTAATTCTCTACACCGAGAAGCAGGTGAAACCCGGCGAGTCCGCGTACGCGCAATTGCAACTTGCCGAGTCGAGCCTTCTGCTGCCGGGCGACCGATTCATCCTCCGGCAATTCTCGCCGGTGGTGACGATTGGAGGGGGAGTCGTTTTGGATGCTGCGCCGATGCTCAGTCCACGAGAAATCAGAAAGCTTGAAAGAACTGCTGGCGGCCCAATCCCCGCGTTTCAGCAGATGAGGGAATTGTTCGGGTCGGGTCGCCAGGGAGCGATTCTTGCTGCACGCGTCACTCGTCGCGGCATGCGTGGCCTCACTCTGGCGGAGGCAGTAGCGGAAACCGGACTGCGGCGTCCCGAAATTGAAGAATTTGTTGAGGCGATGAGTGCGACGGAAATGCCGGTACGGTTTCAGGGACGGATGTTTGCCCGCCACGAGTTCGATTTGGCGCAGAAGAGTCTTCTGGACGCCGTCTCGCGTTTTCACGCGAAGAACCCGTTGACCTCAGGCATGGCGAAAGGTGAGTTGCAGGACGAGTTGCAGCGTGCTTTGGAGTTGGCCCCGGAGTTGTTCGATGCGGGGCTGACGGGGCTGGTGAAATCGAAGAAACTCGAAGTCCTGAACGAGTTCGTCCGCTTGCCGGGGCGCGGCGTGGTGATGAAAGACGAGGAGGTTGAATCCCGAAAGAAGATCGAAGAGACGTTTATGGCGGCAGGGTTGAAGGTTCCGGCGCTGCCGGAAGTGATGGCGAGTCTGAAAATCGACAAGGTGCGCGCGCAGAAAATTGTGACGATTTTGTTGCGGGAGAAAGTGCTGATCAAGATCTCCGACGACCTCGTGTTTCACAAAACCGCGCTGGAGGCGTTGCGGCGCAAGCTCTCAGCTTACAAGCTGAAGTCAGCGAAGATTGATGTGGCGCAATTCAAGGTGTTGACCGACGTCACTCGAAAGTATGCCATCCCCCTGCTCGAGTACATGGACCGCGAGCGCGTGACCCGGCGGGTCGGGGATGTGCGGGAGATTCTTTAGCCGCGGATCTTCACGGATCTGCTCGGACACGAACAACCTTATCTTCGATCCGTGATGATCCGCCTAAAATCCGCGGCCTTTGTCTAGATTTTTTCTTCCGGGAATTCGATCTCGAGGCCCAAAGGATCGGTGAATCGATTGGTCAGGTTGGCCAAGCCCGTGAGCAGATGAATGTCGACGATCTCAGGAGTTGAGAATGATTTGGTAAGTGGCGCGAAGTCGGCGTCATTGATCTCGTGGGGCGTTCGAGTCAATTTTTCCACGTACGTCAGCGCGGCACGTTCCTTCTCGGTGAAGCGCGCATAATCTCCGCCTTTGAGCGCAGACCAGTCTTCCGCGGTGAGGCCCACTCGCTTCGACGAGGCAACGTGGTGCTGCGTGCAGTAATAGCATCCGTTGATCAGCGAGACGCAAAGATAAATCAATTCATAAAGCTTGCGATCGATCGAGCGGCCAACGCTGGCATAGAAAGGCAGGAAGTTCTTGAGCATTTCCGGACGGTAGGCAAGCGCCTTCTGGACGTTGCCAGGTTTTCCTCGAAGAGTTTTCTCGTAGATTTCAGCCACCTCGGGCGGAGCGTTTTCGGGGGCGACTAGAGGAATGCGTGCCATGGAAGATCCTTTCGGGAGAGTGTCGACTCTCCCAGATATTTATCATAGACGAAGCTGTGGCCCGAGTCGGCAGCGCTAAAGAGGAAACACATTCTGCCGATGTGCCATGTATGAGGATTGCTGCAAAGTTCGTGTGTCTGTGCGCTCTTGCGTTGATGGGGATGTCATCGTGGGCGCAGGAGTTCGACGAGGCAGGAAACCGATCGAAAATATTGGCGCTGGAGCATGCCTGGAATCAGGCCGAAGCGTTCAAGGATCTGAAGGCGCTCGATGCGATCCTGGACAACGGTCTCATATACGTTGACTCCGACGGCACCTTGATGAACAAGTCGGACTTTCTGGCACATGTAAGGTCGGCTCACCTGCAGCAGGTCGTAACTCAATCCATGTCAGTGCAGTTCTTTGGACAGACAGCGGTCGTTACTGGAGTCTATCAGTCGAGCGAATTTGAAAATGGCCGGTCCGCTGTGCGACGCGGACGATTTCTGGATGCGTGGGTGTTCAAGGGATCCGCATGGGTGTGCGTTGCCGCGGGGGCAACTCCAATCCGTTAGAGAAGCAGAGACCAGCCTGTGCGTCGCCTGCGATGCCAAGGCCGTTTACACTAAGAGTGGGTAATGCTTCAGCTTCAAACCTAAAAATGTTGCTGATTCGTCCTGCTACGGTCAACGATGCGGCGCTGCTGCTCGCGATGATCCGCGAGTTGGCGGCATTCGAGCGCGCGCCCGGCATGGTCACCAATACTGAAGAAGAACTGGCGCGAGACGGCTTCGGCGAGAATCCAAAATTTCGTGCGCTGATCGCCGAGTGGAGCGGGCAGCCGGCGGGATATGCTGTGTTCTTTGATTACTACTCAACCTGGGCCGGGCCCGGCCTCTATCTCGAAGATGTGTACGTGCGGGAGGCATTTCGCGGCCGCGGCGTTGGAACTACTCTCATGGCTGCGGTGGCGCGCGTCGCTGTCGATGAGCGGCGCTACGGAATACACTGGTCGGTGCTCGACTGGAACGAAAAAGCGATCGAGTTCTACAGGGCTATGGGAGCTGAGTTTCGCGATCAGTGGCGTTCGGTGCTGCTCAGCGGGGAGGCGCTGCAGCGCCTGGGGGAGAAAGCGAAGTGAGTTCGGGCAGCAACAACACGAAGAAGATCGACGATGCGATCCGCCTATTTGCCACCCAGGCTGCATTGGCCGCGTGGATGGAGAAGAGCCACCGAGGTTCGAAAGGCTTGTGGCTGCGGCTGGGAAAGAAAGGTTCGGGCGTGCGGTCGGTAACCTACGTTGAAGCTCTGGAGATTGCGTTGTGTTACGGATGGATTGATGGTCAGAAACGCGCCGAAAGTGACAAAGCGTGGTTGCAACGTTTTTTACCCCGCTCAGGAAAGAGCATCTGGTCGAAGATTAATCGTGAAAAAGCGAACGCTTTGGTCGCAAGCGGACGAATGAAACCGGCGGGACTGGCCGCGGTCGAGGCGGCGAAGAAGGATGGAAGGTGGAATGCTGCGTACGACTCGCCGAAACGGGCCAAAGTACCGGACGATCTTGAAGCCGCGCTGGTCGCGAATCCGGGGGCTCGGGAATTCTTTGCGAATCTCGATGGCGCGAACCGGTATGCGATTCTGTTTCGTATTCAGACGGTGAAGAAGGCGGAGACGCGGGTGCGAAAGATCCGGGAGTTTGTGGAGATGCTGGCGAGAAACGAGACGATTCACGCGCCGCGGAAGGCTCGACGTCCATTACAGTAACCATGGCAACCGTCAAAATTATCGGAGCGGGCCTGGCCGGGTCGGAGGCGGCGTGGCAGTGTGCGCGGCGAGGCTTGGACGTAGAGTTGTTCGAGATGCGGCCGGTGCGCTCGACGCCCGCGCATCAGACCGCGGACTTTGCCGAACTGGTGTGCTCGAACTCTTTGAAATCGGACAGTGAGAATACGGCGCCGTGGCTGCTCAAAGAAGAGATGCGGCGTGCGGGATCGATGCTGCTGGAGATTGCACGGGAGTGCGCGGTTCCAGCGGGGCACGCCCTTGCAGTGGATCGAGTTGCGTTTGCGGCGCGAGTTACCGAGGCGATTCTGCGAGAGCATCGGATTACGGTGCGGCGCGAGGAAGTCACGTCAATTGATGAACAGCGAGGAGTGACGATTATCGCCACCGGGCCGCTGACTTCGGAGGGTCTGGCTTCCGAGATTGGGCGGTTGAGTGCGGCTGGAGAGGAATCAAGATCAGAAACTGAGCGGGCGAGTCGCCCGCTCCCTCCGCGTTTGTATTTCTACGATTCGATCAGCCCGATCGTGGAGGCGGACTCGATCGATATGTCGCGTGTTTATATGGCGGCACGCTACGACAAGGGGTCGGCGGACTACATCAATTGTCCGATGAACGAAGAGGAATACGGGCGATTCTATGATGCGCTGCTTGGGGCGCAATCGGTGGAGGAGAAGGATTGGGAGAAGCTGAATTATTTTGAAGCCTGCCTTCCCATCGAAGAAATCGCGCGGCGCGGCCGTGACACTTTGCGGTTCGGGCCAATGAAACCGGTGGGGCTGAGAGATCCGCGAACAGGGACGATGCCGTACGCAGTCGTGCAGTTGCGCCAGGAAAACCTTCGAGCGGATTCTTATAACCTGGTGGGATTTCAGAATCACTTGAAGTTTGGCGAGCAGGCGAAGGTTTTGCGGCTGATCCCTGGGCTGGAGAAAGCGAGCTTCCTGCGCTATGGGCAGATTCATCGCAACACTTACATCAACTCTCCAACGCTGTTGCACGAGACGCTGCAGATGAAAGCTCATCCGCGAGTCTTTTTCGCGGGGCAGATTTGCGGAGTCGAGGGCTACGTGGAATCGATTGCAACCGGCCAACTGGCGGGGATTCACGTTGCCGCGCTGGTTTCCGGGGCCGAACCCATCGCGCCGCCGCGAGCGTCGGCGTTCGGGTCGCTGATGCATTACATTACGCATGCGGACGAGAAGAATTTTCAGCCGGCGAATATTACGTTCGATTTGTTGCCGCAACTGGAGAGAAAAGTCCGCGACCGCAAGGAGCGTCATCGAATGCAGTGTGAGCGCGCGCTGCAAGAATTCGATCGATGGCTGGAACACGCCGGTTCAGATCGCATCAGTGTGTTGGCCGAGAAGCAATGACCTCGGGGAATCCCTACTCGCATTTTTCTGCAACGAAGTCTTTCCGGATACGCACCCACAAAGAGGCCGCGGCTTAAGGAACATTGCCTGCCAGGCAGGTGTCTGATGTTGCAGACACGCGTGCCTGGGAGGAGTTTTCATGGCGTTCTCAATGGGAGGCGGAAGCGTGCGCGGCCCGCAGATCAACGTAACTCCGCTGATCGACGTGTTGCTGACGCTGATCGTCATGTTCATGCTGGCAGTTTCGATGGACAAACAGTACCAGGAAAAGACGCAGATTCCGCAGCCGGATCAGAAACAGACTGCGCCGGAAAGGCAGTCTGCCACGATCGTGATCCAGTTAGTTTGGACGGGGAAAGAGAAGTCGCCGACTGTGAAGCTCAATGAGGAGGACGTACGCTGGGAAGACTTAGAAACTCGGCTGGCGCAAATTTATTTGACGCGCGCGGAGAAGGTGGCATTCGTTCGCGGCGATGCTGACGTGGATTTTCAATACGTGGCCGACGCGATTGATTTGGCGCATCACGCAGGCGTGCAGCGAATAGGTCTGCTCACGCAGGACCGGATGGTCGAGGGGGAGTAGGCACCAAAGCCGGGCTGCGCCCGGGGACAGCCGAGGGCGGGCTGTCCCCACATGAAACTCTCAGCACTGACCTCTCCAAGCCTTATGAGTCCCTTGCCCTGTTCTTGATCCAGATCGGTGTGCCTACGAAGCCGAAAGCCTTGCGAATCTGATTCTCAAGAAAACGTTGATAGGAAAAGTGCAGCTTCACCGCGCGGTTGGTGAACAACACGAATGTCGGCGGGGCTACCGAGGCCTGCGTCATGTAAAGAATCTTTACGCGCTGTCGCATGGGGACCGACGCGCGTTCGAAATCGACTTTTTCGATGAAGCGATTCATTTGTCCGGTGGTGACGCGCTTGCGGCGTTCGGTGGCGACCTCTTCGAGCAGGGGAAAGATTTTCTCCGTGCCTTTGCCGCTCTTGGCGGAGATGAAGACGATGGGTGCGTAATTCAGGAATTTCAGCTCGTCGCGCAAACGCTGCTCGTAGGCGTCACGGTCGCCGGGGCGCTTGCTCTCGCGCATGCGCTCAGCTTTGGTCGGCCGCGCGGTTTGCTTGCCAGCCCTGTTTTCGGGATGGAGCACAAGATCCCATTTGTTGACGACGATGATGACGGAGCGCCCGCTTTCGTGGGCGAGTCCAGCGATGGAGGCGTCGAGCTGGCTGACTCCTTCGGTGGCGTCGATGACCAGCAACGCGATATCGGCGCCTTCGAGATGTTTGCGCGCCATGACGACCGAAAGTTTTTCGGCCATCAGGTGCGTCTTGCCTTTGCGCCGAATGCCGGCGGTGTCGATGAAGCGGAAGCGGCGTCCGTTGTGCTCTACGACTTCGTCGACCGCGTCGCGGGTTGTGCCGGGTACCGGGGAAACGATCGCTCGGTCCGAGGCCGTGAGGCAGTTCAGCAGCGTGGACTTGCCGACGTTGGGGTGCCCGATGATGGCGACCTTGGTTTCGTGAGAACCGTCGTCGGACGCCGGCTGTTCGTCGGTGTTTGCTGGATCGTTGATCGCTAGATCGGTGGCCGTTGACTCGATGCCCAGTTCCGCGGTGGGAGGGCGAGACGCGCTCCGGACAGACGGCGGGACGCCGGCGCTACCTTCATCCGGGGGCAGCACTTCGAATATGGCGTCGAGCAAGTCGTCGATGCCGCGGCCGTGTTCCGCCGAGATCGCAGTCATCTTCGGAATGCCGAGGCGGTGAAAGTCGTCAATCAGAGACGATTGCTTATCGCTGTCGACCTTGTTGACTGCCAGGAAAAGCGGCTTATTTGCTTTGCGCAGCAACCGGGCGAGTTCGAGATCGGGGCCGGCCAGTTCGGTTCGTCCGTCGACGACCATGATGATGGCGGAGGCTTCGTCGAACGCTACGCGGGCCTGGCGATAGATCTCCGACGGGATGAAGTCTTTATCTTCGGGAAGAATGCCGCCTGTATCGACGATCCGCAGATCGCGCCCACGCCATTCGGCATCGCCGTAGAGGCGGTCGCGCGTGATGCCAGGTTCGTCGCCGACAATCGCACGGCGTGAGCCGACGATGCGGTTAAACAGCGTGGATTTTCCCACGTTCGGGCGGCCCACGATTGCGAGCGTTGGAATGCCGGCGGTGGCGAGGGTGCTGGTCGAATTGTAAGTGGGCTGGGTCAAAGTTTGGTCTGCTCAGGCCTGAATATCGAATGTGGGGACAGCCGCCCTCGGCTGTCCTGGGCCGCGAGGCCCACGGGTCTCTGCATTTGTGGAGGTGGCAGCCGACTCTTCGAGTCAGCCGGACAGCCGAGGGCGGCTGTCCCCACATGACATCTCGCTTCCGGCGGGATATCGCTATTATAGAGACTCCTGTGACTTTGCGTTCTCAGCCCGCTTCTACCGCTGCGCCGAACTGCGCCCTTGCCGCAGGCAAGGACGCTTCGCTCTATCAATTTTTTGCTCCGGGCGGAGTGCTTTCACGGACGCATCCGGCGTACGAATTTCGCCGCGGGCAACTTCAGATGGCGGAGGCGGTGGAGCGGGCGCTCGAAGAAAAACGTCATCTGATTGTCGAGGCTGGCACGGGCACGGGTAAGACCCTGGCTTACCTGTTGCCGGTGATACGTTCCGGGAAGCGCGTCATCATTTCGACGGGCACGAAGAATCTGCAGGAGCAGTTGTTCCATAAAGATATTCCATTTCTGGAGCGGGCACTCTTTGCGGGCAACGGTGTTGCCGACGAACAGCAGGTTTCTCGCTTCGCTCGAAATGACAAAGATGCACATGGGGTTGATGGGGGGAACGAACGTGGAACGCTGGGGCGGCTTTCCGTTTGCTACATGAAGGGGCGCAACAATTATTTGTGCCGCAAGAAACTCTACGACCTGACCGATCAGCCGGTACTGAATGGCCTGAACGAGATTGAACAATACCGTGCCATCGCCGCCTGGGAGAAAACGACGCAGACTGGCGACCGCGCGGAATTGGCGGAACTTCCTGAAGCCAGCCTGCTCTGGCACAAACTCGACGCGCGGGCCGACGCCTGCATCGGACAGAAATGCAGCCAGTGGGAGCGGTGTTTCATCACCGAAATGCGGCGGCGTGCGATGGAGAGCGACATCATCATCGTCAACCATCACCTGTTCTTCGCCGATCTCGCGATCAAGTTGCAAGCCGATGGCGTGCCTGACGCGGGCATTCTGCCGGAAGTGGGTGCGGTGATTTTCGATGAAGCGCATGAACTCGAGGATGTGGCGGGGAATTATTTTGGCATTTCCGTGAGTAATCTGCGCCTGGAGGAACTGGCCCGCGACGTCGAACATTCGCTGCAGCATAACCGGATGCTCTCGCCTTCGCTCTCCGGAGCGCTCGGAAGTCTGCGGGAACGCTCACAGTTCTTCTTTTCGTTGCTTCCACCCGGGGATGGCCGGTTTGCGTTCGATACGCGGCGCGAGTTTCTGGAAGAAAACGGAGATGAGTTCGTCGCGCTGAACCAGGCAATCACACGGCTGGCTGGAGAACTGGAAAACCTGCCGCAGAAACCAGAGGAAGTCTTCAATTTCGTGCGGCGCGCGCAGGAAGTGCAGGTGCAGCTTGAGTTCGCGATGGAGTCGGAGGATCGCAACACCGTTTTCTGGATCGAGCGGCGTGGCGGACGCGGAGCCGGTGCGCCACAGAGACACACAGAAAAATCCGGGAGGCAGAATGTATTTCTGCAGGCGACTCCGATCAATGTCGGGCCTATCCTGCGCGAATGCCTTTGGTCAAAGCTGGATTGCGCCGTGCTGACTTCCGCGACGCTGGCGGTGGGCGAGGGGTTTGAGTACATTCGGCGTCGTCTGGGTATGGAGCAGGCGCGCGAATCGATTCTGCCTTCGCATTTCGACTATCAGAGCCAGGCGTTGCTCTATGTGCCGCCAGACTTGCCCGATCCCCGCACGCCGCAATTCGTGGCGAAGGCCGCTGATCAGATTCGGAAACTGCTCGAGATCACGCGCGGGCGCGCCTTCGTCCTCTTTACCAGCTACGCCCAGATGAATGAGATTCACCAGCGGCTGCTGGGCGAAATCGAGTTCCCGTTGTTGCGACAGGGGGATGCGCCGAAAAGCGCGCTGCTCGAGGAGTTTCGTCTGACGCCGAATGCCGTGCTGTTTGCGACTTCGTCGTTTTGGCAGGGCGTCGACGTGCAGGGCGAGCAATTGAGCTGTGTGATCATCGACCGCCTTCCGTTCGCTGTGCCCAGCGATCCCGTGGTCGCCGCGCGAGTGAAGGCGATTGATGCCGACGGCGGCAACGCATTCTTTCAGTACCAGGTGCCAGCCGCCGTGATCACTCTGAAACAAGGCTTCGGACGGCTGATCCGCTCGCTCCACGATCGCGGGCTGCTGGTGCTGCTCGATAACCGGATTCTGAAAAAACAATACGGCCGCGTGTTCGTGGAGAGCCTGCCGAATTACAGGAAGACGACCGAGATGCGCGTGGTCGAAGAATTTTTCGGCGTGGAGACCTAAAGTTCAGTCTCATCCGCGACTGCGGCATCATGTCCCAGAACGTAACGGAACTCCATCGCGGTACAATAAATTTCGCGGTTTGTCGCGGCTTCGCCAATTGTGATGCTGGCCGCCAAGGAATCCATGTTCGAAGTTACGGTAGAAGACACATTTGCCGCAGGACATTACCTGCGCAACTACAAGGGCAAGTGCGAGAATCCGCACGGGCATAACTACAAGATCCGGGTTACTCTGGCCGGGGCGGAACTCGACAAGGCCGGGCTGTTGCTCGACTTCAAAGACCTGCGCGAGGTGATGAGGCACGTCATTGAGCGGCTGGATCACAAGATGATCAACGAAATCGAGCCCTTCACAGTGATCAATCCATCGGCTGAGAACCTGGCGAAGTATTTCTACGAGGAGTCGAACCTACGCCTGCAGCGCGCGACGAATGGGCGAGTGCGGATCAAAGACGTTACCGTCTTCGAGACTGACACTACGACGGCGAAATACAGCGAATAGGCGCTGCCCGATGCCTTTACCGCGCGCCACCACTTCGCGAGATACGATATTGCTCGCGAGCTGAAATGGCGGGTGTTTGTTTTCCATGCAGATTACTGAGATTTACAAGTCGCTGCAGGGCGAATCGACCTTCGCGGGGCTACCGTGTGTCTTCGTTCGGCTTACGGGATGCAATCTGCGCTGCACCTGGTGCGACAGCGAATACACGTTTCAGGGCGGGCACAGAATGACGACGGAGGAAGTCCGTGGCAGAGTTCTGCGGCTCAGTCCGGGCGGCGGTCTGGTGGAAGTCACCGGTGGCGAACCGATGCTGCAGGAAAAGGAAGTTGTTCCGCTGATGAGCCAACTCGTGAATGAGGGCTACACCGTCCTGCTGGAGACCAGCGGGGAGCGGCCACTGGCACGGGTTCCCGCCGGTGTGATCAAAATCGTCGACGTGAAATGCCCGGATTCGGGGGAGGCTAACACGTTTCATATGGAGAATCTGGAGACGCTCGCCGCGCACGACGAAATTAAATTCGTCCTGAGCAGCCGCGCCGATTACGAGTTTGCCCGCGAATTTACCCAGCGGCATAGTCTCGCGCAGCGGGTCAACGCCGTGCTTTTTTCGCCTGCATTTCGCAAAGACGCTACCGGAGCTCGTGACAGCTCGCATTGTCTGCTCGATCCTCAGGAACTGGCCGACTGGATGCTGGCGGACGGCGTGCCGGCGAGGCTCGGACTGCAACTGCACAAGTTCATCTGGGACCCCGCGGTCAAGGGAGTATAGGGAATGTCCCGTGCCATCGTCCTGCTCAGCGGCGGCATGGATTCCGCCGTCTGCGCCGCGCTCGCGGTTCGCGACCATGAAGCTGCGGCGGTGCATGTCAGCTACGGCCAGCGTACCGAAGAACGCGAGCGGGCGTCGTTTCTCGCCATTTGCCAGAGGCTCGACATCCGCGACAAGCTGATCGTCAGAAACGAGGCCCTGCGAGCCATTGGCGGTTCCGCGCTGACTGACAACGGTATTGCCGTGCCCAGTGCGGACTCTGCTGGTTCGGGCGTTCCCGTTACCTACGTGCCTTTTCGCAACGCACATTTTCTTGCCGTCGCTGTGAGTTGGGCCGAGGTGCTGGGCGCGGAAAAGGTGTACATTGGGGCGGTCGAGCCGGATAGTTCCGGATATCCCGACTGCCGTCCCGCGTATTACAGAGCGTTCAATGAAGTCGTGAAGCAAGGCACGAAGGAAGGGCGGATCGAGATCGTGACTCCGCTGATCGCCATGCGAAAGGCAGAGATCGTGCGCCTTGGCCTTGAACTGCATGCGCCCTTCGATTTAACTTGGTCGTGTTACAGTCGCGTGGATCAGGCCTGCGGCGTGTGCGACAGCTGTGCGTTGCGCCTGCGTGCGTTTGAGGCTGCGGGAACGAAGGATCCGATTCCGTACGCGGCGATGTAGAGTGCTCACGTTTTGCATTTCCGGATGTTTAGCTGGGAAAGACTGGATTGGGCCGGGAGGCCAATATGAAAAGATATTTCGCAATCGTTCTGTTTGCAGTGCTGGCGACGGGACTGTGTGCGCCCGCGATGTTCGCTCAGGCTTCAGGAACGGTGAAGGGCGTGTGCAAAGACGCCGACGGTACGCCCATCGCCGATGGAATCGTGGTTTGGAACAATGTGGACAACGGCCAGAAGTATCCCCTTAAAACCAACAAGAAGGGCGAATACTTTTCGCTCGGGCTTACGCCCGGCAAGTACAACATTGTTCTGTACAGAAACGCCGACGATCTGAAAGCGGGCAAGGAAGTGGACCACGTGAATGGCTTCCAGGTCCGGCTGGACGAGAACACCTACGATTTTGACGAGAAGAAAGTACGGGAAGACGCAGCCAAGGGCGTGGGCCTGTCGGCGGAACAACAGAAGCAAATGGCGGAGATAAAGGAAAAGCAGGCCAAAGAAACCAACACCGTCAAGGGCCTGAACGACAAGTTGAATGCGGCCAAGACCGCTGCCGACGCAGGTGACTATGACACCGCCATTGCGTCCTTGAATGAAGCCAACCAGATCGATCCCTCGCGCGACCTGATCTGGTTCAAACTCGGTGACTACTACCGCTTGTCGGCCACCAAGCAGACCGATCCCGCCGAAAAGCAGAAGCGGCTGGACTCGGCGGTTGAGGCGTATCAAAAAGCCGTCGATATTAAGAAAGGTGTGACCAACGATAAGGATCCCAATGCGGCCAAGAACCTGGCCGCCTACTACAACAATCTGGCGGATGCGTACTACAAAGCCAAGAAGGTCGATGATGCGGTGAAGACCTACGAAATGGCGGCGCAAGTGGATCCCTCTTCGGTTGCGCAATCGTATTTCAACATTGGGGCAGTTCTCACCAACTCGGGTCGCCCCGATGAAGCCAATGCCGCCTTCGACAAGTGCATTGCCGCGGACCCGACCAAGGCGGAGGCCTATTATCAGAAGGGATTAAACTTGCTCGGTAAGGCAACACTGCAGGGTGACAAGACAGTCGCCCCGCCGGGAACTGCTGAAGCCTTCCAAAAGTATCTGGAGCTCACACCCACTGGACCCAACGCAGAGAGCGCCAAGGCTCTCCTGGCGAGCATCGGTTCTACCGTGGAAACCACTTACGGCACGAAGAAGAAGAAGTAAATCTCCTTCTGGCGCAAGCACTTACGAAGGTCGACGGTCCTCTAAGGGGCGGCCCACATGGCCGCCCCCTTAGTTTTGCGGACCCTCATTGGTTACCAAGGACTATGTACTTGCTGTCCTTAGCGCCAGACCCATCAACGCGGTACAGTTAAACATCTCCTTTTGTTCCCTTCTGTGGTGCGTGCGATTCAGCCTGTGAGGAGCGAATGGCAGCACCGACAATTGCGCCTATTTCTGTTGCATTAGAAGGTTTTTCGGGAAGCGGCCGGATTGCAACCCCTGCCCTGCTCTCGGCCATGCTGCGCGCCGCGGAGAAAATCAGCGATCTGGTTTTCTCTCCGGGCCGGCCACCGCAGGTGCAGGTTTACGGGCAGATGATCCCGGTACAGGTGCCGGGTCTAACCCTGCTCACGCCTGATGATACGCGTCACATCGCTGCCGACCTGATCGGTGACAATAAGACGGCGATTACCACTCTGCGCGAGCACGGTGCTTGCGACATTTCCTATGGCCTGCCCGGGATGGCCCGCTTCCGGGTCAACGTCTTCATTCAGCGGGGTAGTTGCGCCGTGGTGATGCGGGTGATTCCGACGGCGATCCCTGACTTCGATTCGCTGCGGTTGCCGGAGCAATTATCTGACGTAACGCGGCTGCGCGACGGAATCGTCCTGGTAACTGGAGCGGCGGGATCGGGCAAGTCTTCAACACTGGCAGTGCTGCTCGATTGCATCAACCGCGAGAAGTATTACCACATCATCACGGTTGAAGACCCGATCGAATTCCTGCACAACCACAAGTGCTCGACGATTCACCAGCGCGAGCTGCACAGCGACACGCCGAGCTTTGCGCACGCGTTGCGTTCTGCGATGCGGCAGGCCCCGAAGGTAATTCTAGTGGGGGAAATGCGCGATCGCGAAACCATCGAAATCGTTCTGGAAGCGGCCGAGACTGGACATCTCGTTTTCTCAAGTCTGAATACCATGGACGCGACGAAGACGGTTGAACGGGTGGTCAGTTCATTTTCGCCGGCCGAGCAGCAGTCGGTGCGCGAGCGGTTCGCCAAGTCGTTCCGCTACATCATTTGCCAGCGGCTGATTCCGAAGGCTGATCGCAGCGGACGGATTCCGGTGTTCGAAGTTCTCAAAGCCAATCCCCGCACGCGCGAGTGCATCGAAAAAGGCGAGCGTGAGGATAAGACTCTGCTCGACGCCATCAAGGGCGGATCGTCGGAGGGCATGCAGCACTTCGATGGCGAAATCGCCCGCCTGGTAAGGGATCGCGTCGTCGATCTCGAAACCGGCCTGTCGTTCGTCAGCAACCCGGGGGTCCTGGGGCAGGAACTGGCGCGCTGACGCGCGCCGCGTGAGACTTCCGCTGCATTGGGCTGCTCCACATAGATGTCGAGCGGCACACCGGTGGTCATTCTGAAAAAGCGAAGCGACGAAGAACCTGCTTTCGCTGCCGGTGCCGCAACTCACGCCGATTCGCCACGGCTGGGTTTGGTCCCCCTGTCGTATCATTTGCTCATGGCTGCGCCCGTTCCTTCGACTGTCCTGACCTTTGAAGATGCTCGCCGCGCGGTCGAAGAGCAGGCGGCGCAAGTTCCACCTCCAGCGACCGAATCGGTGGACCTACTTTCTGCGATTGGTCGCGTTGTCGCGGAAACCGTGCTCTCCGATCGCGACCTGCCGCCGTTTCCCCGCTCCACGCGCGACGGCTATGCCCTGCGCAGCGACGATCTGCAGCAGCTTCCAGCGAATCTTATCGTGATCGGCGAAATCAGAGCCGGCGAGAAGCTTGAAAAAATCCCGCGCATCTCTCAGGGACAAGCAGTATCGATCATGACAGGTGCGCCGGTGCCGGAAGGTGCAGACGCCGTTGTCATGGTCGAATACACAGAGCCCGACGGAGAGCGTGTCGCGATCGCGAGAAATGTAACTACCGGCGAGAACATCGTCCCGCGCGGCGCGGAGGCGAAGCAGGGAAGTCCGTTGCTCAATCGTGGCATGCGTCTGAACGACGCAGCCATTGCCCTCGCCGCGACCGCCGGCAAGTCGCGTCTGATGGTTTACCGGCGCCCGCGGATTGCGGTGCTTGCGACGGGCGACGAGATCGTAGACGTGAGCGCGGTTCCGGGGCCGACACAGATTCGCAATTCGAACAGCTACTCGCTGGCCGCGCAAGTTCGCGAAGCCGGTGGCGAACCCGATCTGCTGGCCGTCGCTCCCGACGAGCCGCAAGCCCTCCGGCGGCTGATCGAGCAAGGGCTGGAGTCGGACTTGCTGCTGCTGACCGGCGGAGTCTCGATGGGCCGCTACGACCTGGTCGAGCAAGTGCTGGCGGAACTGCACGCCGAATTCTTTTTCACGGGAGCGAAAATCCAGCCTGGGCGTCCGGTGGTATTTGGCAAGTGTGGCGCCGGCGTGGCCGGTCGCGACGCCCCCAAATATTTCTTCGGCCTACCCGGTAATCCGGTTTCGACCATGGTGACCTTCGAACTGTTTGCGCGGCCGGTGCTGGAGGCTCTGGCAGGGCAGTCTCCGCGAAAGCTGCGGTTCCTTCATGCGCGCCTCAAATCCGAAATTCGTGTCAAGGCGGGGCTGAGACGTTTTCTCCCGGCGGTGCTCTCGGGCGAGTTCGATGATTCGCAGGTTGAACTCGTGCCCTGGCAGGGTTCAGGCGATATCGCCGCGACCGCCCGCGCGAACTGTTATATCGTCGTTGCCCCGGATTGCGAGCGCATCGCGGCGGGCGAGTGGGTTGGAATCATGATGCGGTAGAAAATGCTTTCGAGCTCCGCTCGACCGGACAGCGGGGGCCGGCTGTCGCCACATAGGTTCTGCTATGGCGTTATCGCCGGTCGCCATTCCGCTCCTGCAATGTAAGATAGAGCTTCGGCATGGCGAAGAAGCTCTCCCATTACGACGGGGCGGGTCGGGCTCGGATGGTCGACGTTTCCGGGAAATCGTCCACGAAGCGCGAGGCTGAGGCCAGCGCATTTGTCGCGATGAAGCCAGCCGTGCTGGCAGCGCTACCGAAAAATCCCAAGGGCGATGCGCTCGAAGTGGCGCGTCTGGCGGGGATCATGGCGGCCAAGCGCACGGCCGATTTGATTCCGATGTGCCATCCGCTGCCGCTGGCGCTCGTTGATGTCGATGTGCGCCTGTGCGAAAATGGCGTCGCTATTACCTCAAGAGTAACAACTACGGCTGAAACTGGTGTGGAAATGGAGGCGCTGGTTGCGGCCACCATTTCCGCGCTCACCGTTTACGATATGTGTAAGGGTTTGGACAAGGGCATCGAGATTTCGCGAATCGTGCTGGAACGCAAGACCGGCGGGAAGAGTGGCGACTACCAGCGCGCGAAAAACGAACATGCGCAGAACCGCAGCTCCAAAGAATAGATTTCTTCAACCTCATGGCTAATAATGTCAGGCTGTTGTTGGTGGACGACAATCCGATGGTGCTGGGCATGTTGCTGCAAGCTCTGGCGCCACTCGCCGAGGTTGCGACCGCGTCCGACACTGCGGATGCGTTATTAAAGGCGGTAGATAATCCTCCGGAACTGCTGGTCTGCGACTACCGCATGCCGGGAATGGACGGTCGGCAGCTCGTCGAACGCCTGAAGAGCCGCCCCGCGACGGCGAACTTTTCAACGGTACTGATGGCGAACAAGGCCGACATCGCCGAGCGGCTCTCGCCGCAGGACGCTGCCGACGATTATCTGGAGAAGCCTTTCTTTCTGAAAGACGCCACGCGCCGCATCAAGCGCATGATCGATCGCATTGCACTTGAAAAGATGGCGAAGACTGCGCCTTCCGATGGCGTGGTGCGCGGCAGTCTGGCGCAGATGAACGTCATCGACCTGATGCAGTCGCTCGAGATGGGGCGCAAGAGCTGCCAGCTTTCGTTGAGCAATGCCGGCGACAAGTGCGAAGTGTTTTTCGTGGAGGGCCAGGTCAAGCACGCGACTTACGGATCGCTGGTGGGTGATCCGGCAGTCTTCAAAGTGTTGCGCTGGACTGGAGGAAACTTTCAGCTCGATTTCGAAGGCAAAACCGACAAGGAAACCACGCAGCTCAACACGCAGGGACTTCTGATGGAGGGTCTGCGCTTGCTCGACGAATCGCAGCGTGACGGTGGAGGCGAGACCGAATCCGCGGCCGCGCCGGTTTCCGCGCAAGCCCCGTCCAGTGAGCCTTCCAGCCCGGCCTCAAGCTCGCCCCATGGCGGTAGAGGTAGAGAAAGAGAAGAAGAGGAAGATGTTCTCCTCGACAACTGAGCCGGTGGCCGCGGCAGTGATCACGGTAAGCGACTCTTGCTCACGCGGTGAACGCGCAGATCTCTCCGGGCCTGCCGTGGCGCAACTCCTCGAAAAACTTGGCTTCAAAGTTTCCGCACGTGAAGTTGTTTCTGACGAGGCGGCTCAGATCCAACAATCAATTATTCGCTTGGCTCGCGGAGTGTGCCTGGTCGTGACAACCGGGGGAACCGGAATCGCCGCGCGAGATGTTACGCCAGAAGCGACTGCGGCTGTCTGCGAGCGGATTCTTGATGGCGTGGCGGAGCGCATGCGGACTGAGGGCAGCAAAAAGACTCCGTATGCTGCGTTGAGCCGCGGGGTATGCGGCGTTCGTGGACATGCGCTGATTCTCAATCTGCCCGGTAGTCCCACCGGTGCGGTCGAATCGCTCCAGGCCGTCGCCGAACTGATTCCGCATGCGATCGAACTGCTGAGCGGAAAAACCGACCACAAGTAGACAACTCGTACACGATGCTCGTGTAGGGACAGCCGCCCTCGGCTGTCCATGCCGCGACATCTCTTCTCGCGGCTGCGCTCGAAGCCCAGGTCTGTAATAGCGGTCCCGAATCAGCGTCCCACGTAGTCCTTCCCAGGGCCCAGCACAGCGCGACCGGGAAAGACTCCGGGCAGCATCTTCGCAGAATCGATCAGCACGGTTCCCGCGACCAGGAGATATTGAACTCCTATGCTCGGTTCCATCGGCTTTTCGAAAGTCGCCCGATCTCCGACGGTCTGCGGATCGAAGACCACGATGTCGGCGTCGGCGCCTTCCTGCAAACGTCCCTTGTGGCGGGCCGCGGGGGTCGAGCGCTCCAGCATCTGTGCCGGCATGAGGGTCATTTTGCGGAGAGCCTCCATCAAAGTCAGCGTTTTTTTCTCGCGCACATATTGCGCCAGCACCCGGCAGTACGTGCCGGCGTTGCGCGGATGTCCGGGCGCTCCATCGCTGGCGATCATGATCAGCGGATTCGGAATCACCGCGTCCACGACTTCCTGCGTGTTGGCGAACACCAACACAGATTGGGGCGCGCTTGAATTGTGCAGCTCTTCGAAGCGCGCTTTGGTCAGGTGCTCACCGGTTTCGGGCAACACAAGCTTGCTGTAGTCGATGCCCAGTTTTTCGCGCCAGCCTGGATCGAACAGCGCGGAATTGATGGCGGTCATCCCTGCGATGTAGGGATACGCTTCAGTTGTAACGTCGAGGCCGCGGGCTCGCGCACCAGCGACCAGCGAAAGGCATTCGATGGAATCGAGCAGGCAAGTGCTGTTGATGTGCACGATGTGCAAAGGCGCGCCGGTAATCGCGGCCGCACCGATTACTTCCTCCACCGATTCGATCGCGGACCCGGGTTCGATGCGGCCGAAGCTGCGCATATGTGTATAAACCGGCAACTTGCGCTCGGCGGCTACTCGGAACATATCGATCACTTCGAGCCGTGTCGCGCCCGGAGTGTATTGGATTCCCATACCCACGCCGAGCGCGCCCGTGTCGAGTTCTTCGCGCAGACGCTGCTGAATGAGGACGATCTGATCGGGGGTGGCAGGCTGGTTGGTAGCCGGCCCGCTTTTCGGGAGAATCTCTGGAATGCCGACTCGCGAATCGCCGCCGCCAGAGTTCAGTGGCGCACCGAACACGAGCGCCCGCGCCGCCGCGTGGCTGGCCGTCGTACCGTAGTTGATCAGCGAGTGGCCTTCTTTCAGCTTCAGGAACTGCGCCACATCGGATGCGCCGATTTCCATCTCGAGCGCCGTGGTCACACCGTCGAACGCCTTGACGCGCTGGCTCTCGATTTCCTGGCCATGCTGATGCAGATCGATAAAGCCGGGAGCAATCACCAGCCCCCCGGCGTGAATCAGACGGTATCCGTTTAATGATTCGCTGGAGATGCGCGCAATTTTCCCGTTACTAATCCCGATGTTGCGAACGGCATCGAGTCCGGTCTCAGGATCGATGACCCTGCCGCCTTCGATCACTACGTCGAATTCCTGGGCCGCGACGATCGCCGCGGAAAAGAAAAGAAACAGACCGAGAAGACAAATCAGCTTGCGCATAGTGGCTCCAAAGCCAGCGATCATATCAGGACTCGAACTGACACATTTTCATTTCGATCACGTACACTAACTTTTCCTTGAAAACCATCGGACACATTCTGGCCCGCTACAAAGCATGGATCTGGGGCCTGCTCTCGGTGCTGGGCGTGTGGGGCGTATTCGTGATCGCCTTCGCAGACAGCGCCCTGCTGGGCATGCCGGTCGACGCCATCGTCGCGACCTATGTGTACAACGATCGCAAGCGCCTGCTCTTTTATGTGCTGATGGCGTCGCTGGGGTCTACACTAGGCAGCATACCGCTCTATATCATCGGATTTCTCGGCGGCGAAAACGTTCTCCGCAAGCGCATTTCCGAGGAGCGCTTTCTGAAAATTCATCGCTCCTTCGAGCAGCATGAATTCTGGGCGCTAATGTTTCCCGCGATGCTGCCGCCACCCATGCCGTTCAAGATTTTTGTGCTGGGCGCGGCGATCTTCGAAATGCGCTTTCGCGACTTTCTGGTCGCGATGTTTGCGGGCCGCTTCGTGCGGTTTCTGCTGCTTTCACTGCTGACGCTGTGGTTCGGTAAAGAGATCGTGGAAATGGTCGTAGGCCTGTTCCGGCAGCATTTCTACCTGGTGGCCGCCATCGTGGTATTCAGCGGGCTGCTGATTTGGCTTTTGCGTAGGAATAAAGTGGCCAGAGAGACGTAGCAAGCTACGTCTCTACCAGGGTACGTCAGGTGCGCTAGGCTGCAGCCGTATGATCTCCGGACTTGTGGAAGCGTTCCGAAAGCGCTTGTACGAGAACTGGCACTCCGAAGAATGCGATTGAGAAAAACAGGTCGCTCTCCGCGGTGCCGCGGAAAAATGGAAGCCCGGCGGTGTAGGACATCATCA
>Ga0070765_100000665_pt1 | contig 20415 bp, 21 predicted proteins | sample HubBroMetageWFT5_FD_71516 | JGI IMG/M metagenome (GOLD analysis project Ga0070765, IMG submission 71516) | Warmed and freeze-thawed soil microbial communities from the Hubbard Brook experimental Forest, New Hampshire - Hubbard Brook CCASE Soil... | ecosystem: Environmental > Terrestrial > Soil... | reverse complement strand
ACTTCCTGCATCGGCTTGGAGCTGCCCACAATCTCGCCCAACCGCCCGGCTTCGCGCAGCTGCCGCTGCAACACCACCAGGTTCTTCGCATCTCGCGCCTTGCTCAACGCCCGGTCCAGCAGCGCGCGCAGCACCGGTCCCTTCAGCGGCTTCTCGATGTACCAGAACGCGCCAGACTCGATCGCCGCCACCGCGCGCTCTTCGCTTCCTTTTCCGGTGATAATCACTGCGGGGACGCCGTGAAGCTCATCGCCAAGCTGCTTCAGCAAATCCAGCCCGTTCATTCCGGGCAATTCCACGTCGGCAATCAGCGTGTCCGGCTGAAAATTGGAAAATTTCGCCAGCGCGTCTTCGGCGGACGCCACACCCAGCACCTCGTAACCCCAGCGCTGCAGCAACTGCTCGTAGCCCTTGCGGGCGTTGTCCTCGTCCTCAACAATCAGCACGCGGTCCTTGCGCTCGCCTGTATCCACCGTCCGTACAGCTTTCGTCTCGTCCACCATTCCATCCTCTAAGTCTTTAAGTATCGGCCGCTCTTTTACCCCGACTCACGGGAGGGGCTGAAGCGGGCGCCTTACGCCGTCCACACTATGTCAGGAATTCAACTGGATACTTCGACTCTAACAAGCAGGTTCCCGCTTGCCAAGCGCATGTGATGCGGTTGGCGGTTCAGTTTCCGGTTTGAATAGTGATGATAAGATTCAGGCGTGGAAGGTCCTTTCAAATTTTGGAAAGTGCGAGACAAAAGGCGTTTGTTGCTGGAGATGATGGAGGGACTAGCGGGAGGCGCGCACATCTCATTTGAGGGGTGACCTTCGAGGATTGGCGCTATTGAGCATTCCCGGAGCTTCCGTTGAGCCGACGGCCGTCCTCAAACGAAACACACTGTGGCCAAAGCAAGATTTTGTGGTTGTTCCTCTGGAGCCATCCATGGAGCGGAGAATCATTGCTGCTATCGGAGGAACTGTTCCCGGAGCGATAATCCACATACAAATCGAGAAGGGTGGCCAGCTTCAATTCGCCGCCTGCGATAATTTCCATCGAGAATGTATCTACTTTGGTGGCGCAGTGAAAGGAGCTTTTATTGATAGGCTCGTCTCGGAAAATATCATGAGACCGTACACTGGGCGACGGCCAAGACGCGAGATCCAAAACTGAATCGGCGTTAAGTGGGGACGAGTCGTATGATCGGACACTCTGCGAATTTTCAAGGCGCGAGTGTGCGACTTATTCGCGTACTAGATACAGCGCCCGCTCCAACTCCAACTCCAATTTTGCGCCCTTGGGCAGATTCAACTCCTGCCCGCGTCCCGCTTCCATCAGGTACGCTTCCAGCGCTCCCATGGCCGCGCCTTCCGCAGCTTCTTTTTTGTTCTTGTCCTTGACGCCTTTCGTTGCGCCCATCGCTGCACCGGCCGCTGCCGCTTGCGCCGAATCTTTCTGCGTGCTGCTGCGTCCTTCGATCACGCCCTGTTGCAACTCACCGGACTTGATACTGTGATCCCCCGGCACCGCTGCCACTTCCGCCACAATCGGCAGCTTCCCAAACCGCGTGTGAATCTCGTCAAATGTCAGCCACAATTTTGCCTTGCCGGTAATTCCCGCCGGCTCCACGCGGCTCACGTGTCCATAGATCATTGCGCCCGAAGGCAAATAAATTCCGTTGCCCGCTTCCAGCGGCTCCACGGTCTTCACGTGAAACCGGTCGTTCTGGTGAATCTCTTTCGTGTTGATATCGGTTTCCAGCGCCACCAGAAATTTTGTTCCCGGTGCAACCGCCAACGCCTCCAGCGGCAAGCCGTGCCGCGCACCGTCCGCGGGATGCAACTCCGGGCCGGCGTTAGGATTTCCCATCGCCGTCGTCTGCGGATCCTGCGATGGCTGCGAAGCCTGTTGCCCCCACGCTCCTGCCAAAAAGATCGCGCCGAAAAATAGCGCGCCCGCACCTAAAGTACCCAGCCGTTGTAGCGCCCGCGTTCTGAGGCGGGCGCTTTCGAGGCCCCGGATACCCGCGTATCGAATAAGTCTGCTCATAAGTCTTCTCTCCATTTTCATACCGAGCGTATTACTTTCAGACGACCTGCCCTGAACCAATAGACGCAAATAACCTGCAAGGGGCTGCCCTGCTGGCACACCCATTCCCCGCCAAATCAAACCCAGTTCCGCCCTTTTAGTTGCTAACGTTTATTTGCTAACGATCTTGGTGTGCCGAACTTACCTGTGCCGCACCCACATAACCACGAATCCGTTCCAATACGTTCCGATACATCTCCCGTGTAACCCGCCCCGTCTGTGTATTCTGCTGGCTCGGGTGATAGATACCCACCAGCCGCTCGCCGCCGGGCATCACGCATTCCACCCCATGCCCGAACTTGTAAGCCGCCCGTGAAACAATCTTTCCTTCGCTCCGAAGCAAATCCAGGTAAGCGTCCCAAGCGATTTTCCCCAGCGCCAGAATCACCTTCGGCTCCAAAATCGCAAGCTCCCGCTGCAGATACCCGCGGCAGTTCTGAATCTCACTTGGCAAAGGCTTGTTTGCCGGTGGCGCACACCGCGCCGTCGCCGCAATGTACGCGTTCCGAAGCTGCAATCCATCTTCCCGCTTGGTCGAAGTCGGCTGATTCGCAAATCCCGCCTCGTACAACGCCTGAAAAAGAAAATCCCCCGAGCGATCACCCGTGAACACGCGCCCGGTGCGGTTTCCCCCATGCGCTGCCGGCGCCAACCCTAAAATAAACAGCTTTGCCTTCGGATCCCCAAACCCCGGCACGCCGCGTCCCCAATAGGTCCATTCCCGAAAAGCGCGCCGCTTTTCCCGCGCCACCTTCTCGCGATACTCCACCAGCCGCGGGCATTTTCTGCACACACTCACCTCCGCGGCAATGACTCGCAATTCGCGCTCTGGATTCACTTCAGTTTCTTCAGCTCGTTGGCGATGATCACTGCCTGGTTCTGGATCGGATCATTGCGGCCGTAAACCAGCGTCACCACACCGTGTTCTTTTTCGAGCTTCGCAATCTCTGCCAGCAAATCTTTTTTCTTTGCCAGTTCCACGCGATAGCGCTTTTCAAACTCCGGCCATTTCGCCGGTTCGTGCCCAAACCATTTTCGCAGCGCATCGCTCGGCGCAATTTCCTTCAGCCACAAATCCGCCTTTGCGCGTATCTTCGTCAATCCACGCGGCCACAAGCGGTCCACCAGTATCCGGTAGCCGTCCTTCGCCTCAGGCTTCTCGTAAACTCGCTTCAACAGGATCATGACGACGCCTCACGTATCACTTTCAACGCTTCCTCGTGCAACAACCCGTTCGTGCTCAAAAAACGTCCTTTGTAAATCGTCCGTTCGCCATCCACCGTCGTTGCTCGGCCCCCGGCCTCTTCCACGATTAGCCCCAGCGGTGCAAGGTCCCACGGCTTCGACAGCCAATCCAGCGCTGCGTCAATTGCGCCTTCCGCCACCAGCATGTGTTGCCAGAATCCGCCCATGGCCCGGCTGTTGCGCGCCGCGTCGGCGAGCTTCCGGATCGTTGCACGCACCTCAGCGCTCTTGCCCGGCCCCGTGCCGGTCGTAAATACCATCGCGTCCGACAATCGCGGCACTTGCGAGACTTGCATGCGCTGCCCGTTCCGCCACGCGCCTTCTCCCCGATACGCCCACCACCGCGTGCCGGTCGCCAGTGCCGGCGCGCTCACCATTCCCGCCACGATTTCTCCTTCCTCCTCAATTCCAATCAAGGTCCCAAATGTAGGGATGCCTCGCGAAAACTCTTCCGTGCCATCAATAGGATCGATGATCAGCCTCGCGCGACCGGTCCGCGCCGCTTCCTTAGGCGCCTCAACGGCCGTCTCCTCGCCAATCACGTCAATCGCCAACCCACTCTTCGCTATTTTAGCGTTCGCCATCTCCTCGACCGCTTTATCCGCTTGCGTAACCGCCGTTCCGTCGCGCTTGCGTTCCACGCGCATCTCCGCACCGCGAAAATGTTTCATCGCGATCGTGTCTCCCTCGTTCACAATCGATTCCAGCAGCCCCGCATATTTCGCCCGATAGCTCATTCAATCTCCCGGCTCCTAGATACCACCTTTATGTGGCACAGCCATTCTTGGCCGTGCTCTTGGGTTCCCGTCGCATTTGACACTCTTCCCCAGCCTCCCTAGCATACAAACTTATCCACATGCGTGCCGAAACCAACACCGGAACCGTCCTCGACCGCATCCTCGAGGCCCGCCGCGCGGCCGTCGAGCATCGCAAGAAGGTCCTTCCGGAAACCGCGCTGAAGTATGGAGTAAAAGCCGCCCCTCCGGTCCGCGATTTCGCGGCTGCGCTTTCCGCCGACCGCATCAATATTCTCGCGGAACTGAAACCCGCCTCTCCCTCGCGCGGGGTCATCCGCGACCCGTTCGACGCAACCGGGCTCGCAAAATCGCTGGAAGCCGCCGGTGCAGCAGCCCTTTCCGTCCTCACCGAAGAGGAGTTCTTCCACGGCTCGCTGAAAAATCTTCGTGACGCCCGCAAAAACATCGCGATCCCCGTCTTCCGCAAGGATTTTATCTTCGACCCCTGGCAAGTCTGGGAATCGCGCGCCACCGACGCGGACAGCTTTCTCCTGATCGTCGCCGCCCTCAGCGACGGACTCTTGTGCGATCTTCTCTCTATCGGTCGCGAACTGGGCATGGAGGCGCTTGTCGAGGTTCACACTCATCCCGAATTGCAGCGCGCCCTCGCTGCCGGAGCTCGCATAATCGGCGTCAACAACCGCGACCTGAAAACTCTTTCTGTTCGCCCCGAACTCTCCCTCGAATTAATCCAGGAAATACCGGACGATTGCATCGCCATCGCCGAATCCGGTCTGCGTACCGCCGCTGACCTTCGCAAACTGCGCAGCGCCGGGTTTGACGCTTTCCTGATCGGCGAATACTTGATGGAGGCTCCCGATCCCGGTGCGGCCCTTAAATCTCTCCTGGCACCGCCGGATGCCCAGCTATAATTCCTTATGGTTCGCGTAAAAATTTGCGGCGTAACCAACATCGAAGACGCCCTCCTTGCCGCAGAACTAGGCGCCGACGCTATCGGCCTGAATTTCTACAGTGAAAGCCCCCGCTCCATATCTCCGTTCACCGCCGCTGAAATCATCGAACAGTTGCCGCCATTTGTCTCTTCCATAGGCGTTTTCGTGAACTGGGAAGCCGCTCCTGTCGTCGCACTGGCTGCAGCGCTGCGCCTTTCCGCCGTTCAACTGCACGGAGACGAATCTCCGAAACTCGCCGCAGAAATCGCAAGAAAAGTCCTGGTCATAAAAGCCTTCCGCATGGGGCAGGAAACTGCTCTCCCCGCATTTTCAAAGTACAAACACGCCTCAGCCTTCCTCCTCGATGCCGCAACCGCAGGCAAATTCGGTGGTACCGGCCGACGAACAGATTGGAGCCGCGCTGCAGCCGCTGCAACATCCCATCGCATCATCCTCGCTGGCGGCCTCAGTCCAGAAAACGTAGCCGAAGCCATCCGCCTCGTTCGCCCTTACGCCGTCGACGTAGCCAGCGGCGTAGAATCGCGTCCCGGCAAGAAAGATCCCGCCAAACTCCGCGCCTTCCTATCCGAAGTCTCCCGCCTCTCGGCCTTGTAGTGGCCGACCTTCAGACTGGTCCTCTTGTGTTTTCCCGCTTCGGGCACGGCCATTTTGGCCGTGCTTCGGCTACTAGCCCAACGTGTTGTCCCACTCTCCGTCTATGCGACAATGAATGTTTCCATGACCACTCAACTCACCGTCCCTGCCACCGCACCCGGGCGTTTTGGACCCTACGGCGGTCGCTACGTCCCCGAAACCCTGATGGTGGCGCTCTACGAGCTTGAACGCGTCTACGAAACCGCCAAAAACGATCCGCAGTTCCAGGCTGAATTCCACGGCCTGCTGAAGAATTTCGCCGGACGTCCCACGCCGTTGCAATTTGCTGCACGCCTAACCGCAAAACTCGGCGGCCCGCGCATCTATCTGAAGCGCGAAGATCTCCTGCACACCGGTGCGCACAAAATTAACAACGCCATCGGCCAAGGTCTCCTCGCCGTAAAAATGGGCAAGCCGCGCATCGTCGCCGAAACGGGCGCTGGTCAGCACGGCGTGGCTTCCGCAACGGTCGCAGCGCACCTCGGCTTGCAATGCACCGTCTATATGGGCACCGAAGACATGGCTCGTCAGGCGCTCAACGTCGCCCGCATGCGCCTGCTCGGCACGGAAGTCATTGGCGTCGAATCCGGCAGCAAAACTCTTAAAGACGCCATCAACGAAGCCATGCGTGATTGGGTCACCAACGTCCGCACTACGCACTATCTTCTCGGTTCCGTCCTCGGCGCGCATCCGTATCCAACCATGGTCCGCGATTTGCAATCCGTGATCGGCCGCGAAGCCCGCGAACAAATCCTCGCCGCGGAAAAGCGCCTTCCCACGCATCTCTACGCGTGCGTAGGTGGTGGCTCCAACGCCATCGGCCTCTTCTACGAATTTCTACGCGATACGGATGTGAAACTAGTTGGCATTGAAGCCGGCGGCCGCGGCAACGGTCTTGGCGAACACGCCGCGCGTCTCGCCGCGCATCAGGGTTTTACGGGCGCGAGGCCCGGCGTCCTCCACGGCACCTACACCTACGTTTTGCAAAACGAAGACGGCCAGATCGCTGCCACACATTCCATCTCTGCTGGTCTTGACTATCCCGCCATCGGCCCCGAACACGCCTGGCTCGCCGACCAGCACCGCGCCGAATACGCTGCCGCCTCCGACACCGCTGCCCTCGAAGCCGCGAAGCTTCTTTCTCGCACCGAAGGCATCATTCCCGCACTCGAATCCGCTCACGCTCTTGCCGGCCTCATCGAGCGAATCCCACAGTTCAAATCCTCCGACCTCGTCATCCTCAATCTCTCCGGCCGCGGCGACAAGGACATGGACACCTATAAGCGCCTGCTTTAATCTGAGCGGACACCGAATGCCTCCTTCGCCCATCAACGCGACTCGTATTTCTAAACGTTTTGCCAAACTCCGCTCTGCTGGCGAAGTCGGCATCGTCGCGTACATCACTGCGGGCGATCCGTCGCTGGACGCCACCCACAAATTCGTCCTGGCTCTCGAAGAAGGAGGCGCGGACATTATCGAACTCGGCGTGCCCTTCAGCGATCCGCTTGCCGACGGCCCCACGATTCAGCGTGCCTCCGAACGCGCTCTCAAATCCGGCGCATCCCTTGCTGGTGTACTCGATCTCGTTCGCCGCATTCGCCAGTCGTCGCAAATTCCCCTGGTTCTTTTCAGCTACTTCAATCCCATCCTGCAAATGGGTCTGGAGAAATTCGCAGCCGCCGCAGCACAAGCTGGAGCTGACGGCGTTCTCGCCACTGACCTTACGCCCGAGGAATCGGAGGATTATCGTCGCATCCTTCACGCGCAAAACCTCGACACTATTTTCCTGGCCGCTCCCACTTCCACCGACGAGCGTCTGAAAAAAATCTCCGGGTGCTCTTCCGGATTCCTCTATCTCATCTCCCGCACCGGCGTTACTGGCGCGAAAGATGCTCTTCCCGACGATCTGCCCGCTCTGCTGCGCCGCACTCATGAATTTACGGATCTGCCCGTCGCTGTAGGCTTCGGTATTTCACTTCCAGGTCACGTTTCGATCCTCGGAGGTCTCGCCGATGCCGCGGTAGTGGGTTCCGCCCTGGTCAGCGAAATCGAAAACGCTTCTTCTCCAGACGCCGCTGCAAACGCCCTCCGGGATCGCATGCGCGCCCTAAAAGAAGCCGGGCGTCACGGCCTCTCCCGCCGCGAGGTCGTACGATGAAGTGCTTCCACGTCGGCGGTCAGCTGACCGTACCTGTCATCCTGAGAGCATCCGACGAGGATGCTCGAAGGATCTCAAGGTTTGCACCGATGACCAGCGATGTAGGTCAAGCGAATTTTCTGCGCTCCATTGTCGAGGTTGCCACATGAATCTCTCCGAATGGCGACGCCGCATGGACGAGATCGACAAGAAACTTGTCGAACTCCTGAACGAACGCTCGCAATGCGCTTTGGAAGTGGGCCGCATCAAACAGGAAGCGGGCATGCCGATTTACCAGCCTGCGCGCGAGAACGAAGTCCTCGCCAATGCCGCACGCAACAACAAAGGTCCGCTCAGCGACGCCGCCATCCGCCGCCTCTTCGAGCGGATCATCGACGAAGCCCGCTCCGCCGAACGCCTGGCCATGCACGATTCCTCCTCTGAGGAGCAAAAATGAATCCCCCACGCCGATTTCGATTTCGCTCTCGTAGGGACCGCCTTTCGAGGCGGTCCGCTCTTGGGTTTTCCGGTGTAGGGCCGCAGCACCGCTGCGCTCCATATCCGCAAGATCACAGCATCTTACGCTTCGATCTTTGTAGTGGCCGGGCTTTAGCCCGGTCCCATTTCTTTCCCGAATTTCCCGGCCTTCAGCCGGCAACCCCGCGCAAATCTCATCCACTGAATTGAGGATAAATTTCCATGGTTATCGTGATGCAAGAAGGCGCCACCGACGAGCAAATCCAGCACGTGATCGATCGCGTGGTCGCCAGCGGCTTTGACGTTCACCGCTCTACCGGAGCGTCCCACACCGTTCTCGGCGCCGTCGGCGTCCATCGCGACTTCGATCACCGCGATTTCGAAATCCTCCAAGGGGTTCGCGAAGTCGTTCGCATCACCCAGCCCTTCAAACTCGCCAGCCGCCAGTTCAGGCCTGAAGGCACCATCGTCGACCTGGGACGTGGTGTAAAAATCGGGGGCACCGAAGTAGCCATCGCTGCCGGCCCCTGCTCCGTCGAATCCCACGAACAGATTTTTGCCGTCGCCGAAGCCGTTTCAAAATCCGGCGCCAAAATCCTTCGAGCCGGTGCGTACAAACCGCGCACCTCGCCCTACGCCTTTCAAGGACTGGGCGAAAAGGGACTCCAACTCATCCGCGAAGCCGCCGACAAGTACAATCTTTTCGTAGTCAGCGAAGTCATGGACCTGTCGCAAATCACCATGATGAGTCAGTACGTGGATATCTTTCAGGTAGGCGCGCGCAATATGCAGAATTATTTTCTGTTGCGTGCCCTGGGTGAAGTCCAGAAGCCCGTTCTTCTGAAGCGCGGTATGTCTGCCACCATCGAGGAACTTCTTCTAAGCTCCGAATATATTCTCTCCGGTGGCAACTACAACGTAATCCTCTGCGAGCGCGGCATCCGTACCTTCGATACGTATCTTCGCAACACCCTCGACATCGCCGCCATCCCCGTTATTCAAACTCTGTCGCATCTTCCCATCGTCGCGGATCCGTCGCACGGCACCGGCCGCCGCGACAAAGTCCCAGCCATGGCCCGCGCCGCAATCGCTGCGGGCGCAGACGGCATCCTCGTCGAAGTTCACAACGACCCCGATCACGCACTCTCCGACGGCGCGCAATCCTTGGACCCGACGCAATTCGCCCAACTCATGAGCGAACTCCGCATCATCGCCCCCGCCGTAGGCCGCCGCGTCGCCTGACGGCGAAGTCGAAGCCGAGAAGGTGCGCCTAGCCTCTCTCGGCAGCGCTGGCGTGTCGCCGGCAAAATAATCACCGCTAAACTAAGGCCGCAATCTCGCCGCTTACCGTTAAACTTTCAACTTTGAACTTTTAACCGTACACTCACTCTTCTCTATGCCGCACCTCATCCAGCGCGTAACCATTCTCGGCATCGGCCTTATCGGCGGTTCATTCGCCCTAGCGCTGCGCAAGTTCACAACGGACATACACGTCACCGGCTGGGATCGTGCCGAGGTTGCTCAGGACGCGCGTTCACGTGACGTAGTAGACGAAGCCGCCTCCGGTGAGCTCGCCCCGGCCATCCAACACGCCGACCTCGTCTATATCGCGTTGCCCATCGGCGCCACGCTTGATCTGCTCTCCGAAATCAGGCGTCACGTACCACCGCATGCGCTAGTCACAGACGCCTGCAGCACCAAACTCCGCATCGCGCAAGCCGCCGCCGAGCTCTTTCACGCCGATGGAGGGCCGCTCTTTCTCGGCGGCCATCCCATGGCGGGCAGGGAACTCTCCGGCACCGCCAACGCCGATGCGGACCTTTTCCGCAACGCAACCTATGCCCTGATCGGCAGTCCGAGCGAGACACGCGACCCGCGCGTCACCGCGTTCACGAAAATTCTGGAGAAAATTGGGGCCCGCCCCCTCTGGCTCGGCGCACAGCAGCACGACTACGCAGTCGGTCTCGCGTCCCATCTGCCGCAGCTCGCTGCCGTTGCGCTCGGTTCATTCCTCTACGATCGTCTTGACGAAAACGGTCTGCCCATTACCCTCGCCGGGCCTGGCCTCCGCGACACGCTTCGCCTCGCAGGCAGCCCCTATTCCACCTGGCGCGACATTGTCCTCACCAATCGCGAAGTCCTCTCTGCCGCTCTCGATCTGTTCGCGCGCCGTCTCGACGATCTCCGCGACCGCCTCGGCTCCCGCGACCTCGAAGCCGATTTCGACGCCGCCAACGAACTCTACAAACTCCTCCGGAGCCTGTAACTCAGACAGGCACAGCTTTGGAATCGTCCAGCAGGTCAATGTAACCCTTCAAGGTTTCAGCCGACGCTTTCAACGCTTGTTGTTCCGCTTCGTTCAGGGGAATCGAAAGCAAATGCCCCACGCCATTTCGATTGATCGTAGCCGGCAGCGAAAGGCACACCTCGCCGAGATTCAACGACGCGGGGGCTAGGCTCGAGACAGTGAGCACAGCGTTTTCGTCGTGCACGATGGCTCTGACAATACGAGCAAGCGCGGTAGCAATCCCATAGCAAGTCCCGCCTTTCGCGTGAAGAATGTCCAAACCTGCCGTCCGCGTTTCTTTGGCAATCGCCTTAAGCGACGCCTCGTCGTAAGGCAGGCCTTGCTCTCTGCAAAAATCCTCAAGGGACATACAGGCGATGCGCGCCGAAGACAGCACCGGCACCTGGCTATCCCCGTGCTCCCCGATAATGTATGCATGAACATTTTCAGGCGCCACCGCGAAGCGTTCCGCCAGTCGTCTTCGGAAGCGTGATGTATCCAGGCTCGTCCCCGATCCGATCACGCGATTGATGGGAAGACCCGACCATTTCCACGTGGCATACGTCATCACGTCCACGGGATTCGACGCTACAAGCAGTATTCCGCATGGATCATGGCGGCCGATCTCCGAGAGCACATCCTTCAGAATCACTGCGGTGCCCTTTAAGTTTTCCGCCCGCGAATTGGTAATCGTCGATTGGTTCATGCCCGCGGTGATGACGATTACGTCGGCGGTGCCGCAATCAGAAAACTCCCCGGCCAGCACCTTCGCGGTATGCGAATACAATTCCGCATCCCGCAGATCGTGGACCTGGCCCTCCGCAACCGCCCTGTCCTTGTCGATCAGTACGATCTCGGCCACTAGTCCGGACAGGAGCAGTGCGTACGCGGTCGTGGAACCCACCAAGCCAGCTCCAACAATGGCAACACGAGAAATGCGATTCGGCGCTGACCTCTGTGGATTGGAAGAGCCATCCGGGAGCATACTTTCGCGAGAATTTGCCACTTCGCCTCCTGCGTCGTTCGATGATACGACCGCTTCCAAGCGCTTCAAAATAAAATCCAGGGCTACTCGGATCCTTCAAACGCTGGACCGAGTTTTCAATACTCGGCTTTTGTTCTATGCTGGCGGGCGAGATGGATAAACGCATCGCCTCCGCCGACTCAGCGCTCGCCGATCTTCGCGATGGGATGACTATTCTCATGGGCGGGTTCGGTTTGTGCGGCATCCCGGAAAATCTCATCGAAGCGGTCCACCGCAAGGGCACAAAAGATCTCACCGTCGTCAGCAACAATGCCGGCGTCGACGATTTCGGCATCGGCATCCTGCTGCAAAATCGCCAGGTAAAAAAAATGATCTCGACCTACGTCGGCGAAAACAAACTTTTCGAACAGCTTGTCCTGAGCGGAGAGCTTCAAGTCGAACTGAATCCTCAAGGCACGCTCGCCGAACGCCTCCGCGCAGGCGGCGCGGGCATTCCTGCTTTCTATACGCCGACCGGCTACGGCACCATGGTTGCCGAAGGTAAGGAAACTCGCGAATTTGAGGGCCGCCCCTATGTGCTCGAGCGCGCCCTGCGCGGCAATTTCGCGTTCATCAAAGCATGGAAGGGCGACCGCTGGGGCAATCTCATCTATCGAAAAACAGCGCGCAACTTCAATCCCATGATGGCCACGGCCGCCGACCAAGTCATCGCCGAAGTCGAGCAACTAGTCGAGCCTGGCGAACTCCCTCCGGATCAAGTCCACACGCCCGGTATCTTCGTCGACGCGATCTTCCAAGGCACCAACTACGTAAAGCGCATAGAAAGACGCACGGTGCGCAAAGTTTCGTAACCAACTTCAAAGAGGGGATTGTTTTGTCTGAGGTTTACTTAGAACTTAAAACTTAAAACTTTGAACTTTAAACTATCAACTTTCAACTTCTTCCCATGCCCCTAACCGACGATCAAAAACGCGAACGCATCGCCCGCCGCGTCGCCCTCGAACTTCGCGACGGCTATTACGTCAACCTCGGCATCGGCATGCCTACACTTGTTGCGAATTACGTGCCCGCTGGCATGGACGTCATCCTGCAATCCGAAAACGGAATGCTCGGCGTTGGTCCTTATCCCCTTGAATCCGAAGTCGATCCCGACCTCATCAACGCAGGCAAGGAAACCGTCACCGAACTCCCCGGCACCGCGTATTTTTCCTCCGCCGATTCCTTCGGCATGATACGCGGCGGCCACGTCGACCTCACGGTCCTCGGCGCGCTGCAAGTCGACGAAAGGGGAACTCTCGCCAATTGGGCCATCCCCGGCAAAATGCTGAAAGGCATGGGCGGCGCCATGGATCTAGTTGCCGGAGCCAAGCGCGTCTTCATCGCCATGGAGCACGCCACGCGCGACAACAAGCCCAAAATCCTGAAAAAATGCACGCTCCCGCTCACCGGCGTAGAAGTCGTCGACCACATCGTCACCGAACTAGCCTTCATCGACGTCACCCCCGAAGGCCTGCTCCTCCGCGAACTCGCGCCAGACGCCACTCTCGAGCAGGTCCAATCGCTCACCGAACCAAAACTCCTGCTTCCCCCAGGTGGCCCAACCGCTATGCCACTTTGATCCAACTCTCATCCCCCAGATACCTGCGCCTGCGGTAAAATCTAGGAGCCAAATCCAACCAGCCACTATGGAACTCAATTCAATCGTTGTCGTCAGCTTGCACTCCCCCAAGGAAAAATTTTGGGGCATCCTGCTTGGCCTCAATCCCAGCGGCATTACCGTGCGCGGTGTGGATCTCAATTCTTTCGATCACTTCATTCGCCAGATCAATCAGCCGGACGGCGAACGCGTCGGCCTGCCCACCGTATTTTTTCCCATGACTCGCGTCGAACGCGTCGCCATGGACGAATCTTCCGGCTCCATCCCCTCCATGGCGGAAATTTTCGAGCGCAAGATCGGCCGCTCGCTCGGCGATTACCTCTCGCAGTTCGCCTGAACTGCGTTATCCTCTCTCCCAATGAAACCCCGCATCTGGACGGTTCCCAACTTAATCACGTTTCTCCGTCTGGGTTTCATTCCGCTTTTCCTGATCCTGGTTCTCTACGAAGAATATAGGTGGGCCTTGCTGGTGTTGTTCGTGGCGGGTTTCAGCGACGGAATCGACGGCCTGCTGGCGCGCACCTTGCACCAGAAATCCGCGCTGGGCGCCTATCTCGATCCCATCGCCGATAAACTTCTGCTCTGTTCGTCCTTCATTGCGCTTTCACTGGAAAGGAAAATCTTCTGGTGGCTCACCGTTATGGTCATCAGCCGCGACATCCTGATGCTGGTCGTTGCCGCGGTGATCCTCATCATCATGGGCTACCGCCCTTTTCCGCCAACGCTTCTGGGCAAAGCCACAACCTTTTTCGAAATCGCCTTTGTTTTTCTAACGGTCTACGCGGCCGCCTATCCGGCAGACCGCCTCACACTTCCGCTCCATTACCTTACTTATCTCGTCGCGGCCCTCGCTACCGTCTCCGGCTTCCACTATTGCTTCGTCGTCGCCCGCCGCCTGCACAACTCCTAATCGTCCGTCTCTGTGCTCTCAGTCCTCTGTGGTGAAACTTCCGCTCCGTTCTTCTCAGCGATCTCTGCGGTCCTCAGCGGTCTCTGCGTTACTCCTTCTGGCTACCGCGTCCCAGGCAACGCATCCCCATAATGCATAAACATCAACACAAAACTCGCCACCGTAACCCCCGCCGCAATCCAGCCAAGCAGATACGCCGAAGTCCGCTCCTTCGCATTCATCGGCGGCCGATCCGTCAAAATCTTTCCCAACAAAAATCCGCCCGCCAATCCCCCAAAATGCCCCCAATTATCAATCAAACCGCCCATTAAAAATCCAATCGCAAAAATAGACACCACCCACGAGATCAGCCGTGATCTCATTGCCTGCATGGCCGCCCCGCTCCGCTTTGTGGTCACCGCAATCATCGCCCCGATCAATCCCATCAGCGCGGCGCTGGCTCCGACCGAATTGTGATGTGTGAATACACTGAGCGCAAAGCCTGTCGCGCCGGTCAAAATATAAACAAACAAAAATCGTGCCGACCCGTACAATTCTTCCAATATCGGACCAATATCCAGAAGCACCATCATATTCAGTCCGATATGCAGCAAGCCGCCGTGCAAGAACGAAGCCGTAATCACGCGCCACCATTGGTGCTCGATAAAAAATGCAAATGGATTGCTGGACCCCAACCTGTAAAGCGTAATCCCGTCCATAGTCCACAACAGACTCAGCCCGCTGCCTTGTCCAGAATGAATTGACCCGATCATGCTGGCCCCAAACATCAGCACATTCACAATCAGGAGCACCACCGTCGCTGGCGCGTGTCCGCCAAAAAACTCCGAAAGCCCCTTGCTCAATGCCGCCAGCGAGAATTGCGTGCTCGTGCCGCACTCATGGCACCGCGTCGCGTTCATTCCCACTAACGCTCCGCACGCCGGACACAGCTTCGGCCGTTTCTCGCCTCCACCGCCAAACATTCCGCCAAAAATCTGTTTCCAGCGGTCCACTCGCATTTGCCACTGATAGGGAAGCGCCAACTCTCCTCCTTGCAGCCTCTTTCAAGCATTCCTATAATACCGGAATCGCGCCTTTGCTATCCGGCGCGCAAAAACTATGGACAAATTTGAAGAAATCGGTCGCCGTCTCGATGTGGAACTTACCCGCCTCCGCAAATATGTCGAGGAGGAGGTCGCTCCCGAAACCGAACGCCGCACCGCACAATTCCTTCGCGAAGTCTCCGAAAAGTTAGCCGAAGCCTCTCGCAAACTGGAATCTCGCGTAGCCGGGCGCACCCCGCCGCCTCCCCCAGAAAATAAATCGTGAATCGGCCTCGCCTTTTCTCTTTTGTGCTGCTTACATTTACTTGCTTGGGGATCGCAGCTTGCGCAGCCAAGAAGCCTGTCTCACATCGTCAACCGGCTCCCGCACAACCTTCCACGACGCCGGAAGCCACTTCGGACGCCGCCAAGAATGAGACGTCAGCAACCGCCACTCCCCCGCGCTCCAAACACGGTAAGACTCCTCCGACACCAGCCCCCGCCGGTTATACCGAACAAGGCAACGCCTCCTGGTACGGCAACCCATTCCACGGACGTCACGCTGCCAACGGCGAAATCTACGATATGTACAAACTCACCGCCGCCCATCGCACACTCCCGTTCGAAACCATGGTTCGCGTCACCAATCTCAACAACGGCAAGACCACCACGGTGCGCATCACCGACCGCGGCCCCTTCGTCGAAAATCGCATCATCGATCTCTCTCTAGCCGCCGCGCGCGAAATCGAATCGGTCGGACCAGGCGTCGTTCCTATCCAACTGGAAGTCCTCGGCAACGTGAATCCCACCGCAGGCTTCTTCACCGTGCAAGTCGGCGCCTTCCGCGATCGCGCCAATGCCGAACGCCTTCGCGATCGACTCAGCGCTTCCTACTCTCCGATCTTCATCCAACAACTCGATTCTCCCAACGGCATGTACTATCGCGTCCGCGTCGGTAAAACCTCCGGCGAAGATGCCGCCCGCGATTTAGGCGAACAGCTTCGTGCCAAAGAAGGCTTTACCACGCCCTTTGTTGTGCGTCTCGACGAAATTCCCACGGCTGGAGCAACACCATGAGCGTTTCGAGTAATGAAGACTGCCTTTTCTGCAAAATCGGCGCAAAGAAACTTCCCGCTAAACTCGTCTATGAAGACAACGATGTGTTCGCCTTTGAAGACATCAGCCCGCAATCCCCCACGCATATCCTGATCTGTCCGCGGAAACACTTCGCCGCGCTCCACGACGCCACTCCCGAAGATCAAATGATTCTAGGCAAGCTCCAACTCGTCGCCGCAAAACTTGCCAATGAGCGCAATCTACTCTCCGGCTATCGCACCGTCCTGAACAACGGCGCAGGCGCAGGCCAATCCGTTTTCCATCTGCATCTGCACCTCCTGGGCGGCCGCAATTTCCGCTGGCCCCCAGGCTAATTTGGAGTGCGAGAGCTAGCTCTCGCTTTACGGTTGCCGCGATTCCAACAGTTGCCCGCTTAACCCTAACCAATCCGCCAAACAGCTCGCGAGACTTGTCATCCTGAAGCGCGCCTTTCGCGCTTAAGGACCTCAACGTAAGACTCAAGCACGCATCATCCGTCGAGATCCCGCGAGCCGAAGAAATCCGAAGACCTCCAGACCCTGTCGCCCACAAAAAGAGGGCGCCTCATCAAGGCGCCCTCTTTAACTCCCACCCGATCTTCGATCCGCAATACCTACTGCGGCGTCAAAGTGATGTCATCGAACGACACCGTATACCCGCTGCTACTCGCATTCTTTCCGGTCACCGTGAACTTGAACAAATAGCTCCCGGCAGTTGCGAAGTTAAACGTTCCATAATCGAATGTGCCAAGCACTGCCAACGCCGAGTACTGATCCGAGGTACCACCGACATTCGTCCCATTGATGGACAATTGCGAGATGCCTCGCGAGTTGAACGCCTTGTAGGTCAACTTGACGTCATAAACGCCCGCTATAGCCACGCTGACCGTGAACGTCACGTTGTTTCCCACGGCGGTCGCGTCGATGATCGTTCCCGTTCCGTCAGGGAAAACCGGATCCGCAAATGCCCGGAACGTTGGCCCTGAACTCACCGCAGTCAAATTCTTCGTCGCATAAACGATCGGCGCTTTTGTTGGCGGCGGAGGCGGTGTGCCGGAACTCCCGGAAGTATAGGTCCACGTCACAATGTCTTGATTCGCAATGGAGCCGCCCGTCGCTCCCGTGAATCCCACATACGCCGTCGTTCCGCCCACAACAGAAGGTATATTTACTGGCCAACTGGCCGTAAACGTCTGGCTGGTGTTCACCTGATCGGTCAGCGTCAATGTCAGCGTCGTTCCGTCGTAGGTAATATGCGCTGCGAACGTGTCACCGCTGCGCAAATTCACTCCGCCGCCCAGCGTCACTGCGGGCATGGTCGGCGAAGCCCCGTTCTGATAAAGTCCCGTCGAATTGGTTCCCTCGCCGGCATTGTTGACGATGTCGAACTTAACCGCCACGCTTTTCGCAATGGGCGTGTTCGAGCTGGCGGATGCCTTGGTCACATTGTCCGGTCCATATCCCAACCCGCCGCCAGACGGTCCAACAGCGTTAGTCCCGGAATTTTGAATCACAAACGTGATTCCGTTTCCATACGCGCTCGTCCCGATACCCGCCAACTGGAACGTGAAGTCCGTCGTGAAGCTGTCCACGCTCACTGGCGTGGAATACCACGCGCTTCCCGCCTGATTGCTCACGCCGGTCGTCAGCCGAAGCCTCGTGCCGTTAAGCGCCGCGGACCCGTTCATCGTCAAACCCGCCGACACGAATCCGGAGCCGTAGTTAATCGTCGAAGAGCCTCCGGTATTGATCGTGTATGCAGCGCTCGCCACGTTGCTGTTGGTGAAGCCGCTCGCCACCGCAATCGCCTGAATTGTTTCGGACGTGCCGACCACTACCGGCGTCGTGTACTTTGTCGCGGCCGTCGTGGGGGTGGTGACTCCGTCCGTCGTGTAGTAGATGGCCGATCCTGCGGTCGTGCTCGAAATCGTCACGTTTTGCGCCGCTGTGTACACCCCAGCCACCGGACTGAACGTTGGCGTCGCTGCCTGCGCTGGCGCCGCGCCGGAACTGAACGTCCACGTCTGAATGGCCTGGATAGCCGTGTCAGTGCCTGTGCCTCCGGTGAATCCAAGGTACGCAGTGTTTCCGCCAACCGTCCCTGGAATATTCACTGCCCACGACTGCGCGAATACTCCATTCGTCGTTGCATCCGTGATGGTCATTGCCAGGTTGGTGCCGTCGTAGGTCATGTGCACCTTGAATGGATGGCCGCTGTGAAGGTCGATTGCCGATCCGGTCATATTCACAAACGGAGTCGTGGGCGACACGCCATTCAGATACAGACCCGTGGAGTCCACGCCCTCGCCGTTGTTGCTGAACAGGTCGAATTTCACCGCAACGCTCTTGCCGATCCCCGGCGCCCCTCCGGTGGCAGTGGGCCCATACCCCAGTCCGCCGCCCAGGGGACCAAGTGCGGTAGCGCTCGTCCCTTGAATCGTAAACGTAAACCCATCCGCGGTCGGCGTCGTTCCCGGAGTAATCTGGAAACCAAAGTCCGTTGTGAATGTCTGGATGTTTACTGGGCTACTGTACCAAGCAGCCCCGGCTTCATTAGTCCCCGAGTCAGTCAGCTGTAGATTGGTTCCGCTAAGTACAGCCGAGCCTTCGAAGTTCATTCCCGCGGAGCTGAACCCGCTTCCGAAATTAACAATTGTTCCGCCTCCACCACCGGGCGGCGGCGAACTAATCGTGTATTGGCCGGTCAAAGCCTGGCTGTTTACCAGGCCTGGTGCCGTGGCAATCGCCGAAAGTGTCTCGGTGGATCCCACAAACACCGGTCCCGAATAGAGAGAGCTCGAAGTCGTCGCTGTGCCGTTAATCGCGTAGTAGATCGTCGAGTTTGGCGTGGTGTCCATTATCGACACGCTCTGGGAAGCCGTATATGTTCCCGGACCGGGGCTGAAGATGGGTGTCGCCGCCTGAATTGCATACGCGTTGCTGGCAACCGCGCTCGGTGCGAAGCCGGACGCTGTGGCAACCGCCTTCACCGTTTCTGGCCCGGTCAATGCGAATGCCGTGCTGTATAACGTCGATGTGCTGGATGTCGCGCTTGGTGTGCTTCCATCCGTCGAGTAGTAAATCGAAGCGCCTGTAGTCGAATCCGTTAGCGTCACCGTTACTGGCAAAGTGTAGGTTCCAGCCGCCGGAGTGATTCCCGGTGTTGCCGCAGTCGCCGTTGAGCCATTGCTTGTGAACGTCCATGTTTCAATTTTCTGGCTGGAGCTTGACCCGCCCGTGCCTCCAGTGAACCCTACATAAGCCGTATTCCCGCCAACGATGCTCGGGATATTCACCGGCCAACTGGTCGTGAACGTTTTGTTTGCTACCGCGTCGGTAACCGTCAACGCGAGTGTCGTGCCATCGTACGCCAGGTGTACGGACATCGTATCGCCGCTAAGTAGGCTAACTCCCGATGAAGTCATGTCAACGAACGGTGTCGTCGGCGAAGCGCCGTTCGTATACATACCCGTCGAGTCCGTACCCTCGCCAGCGTTGCTGAAGAAGTCGAACTTCACCGCTACGCTCTTGGCGATCGGCGTCCCGGAACAGGCATCGGGGCTGGTCGGCTTGTCCGGTCCGTAGCCCAATCCGCCACCACTGCAGCCCAGCGCTGTTGGTCCCACACCCTGAATCGTGAACGTCATTCCGTCCGCAACCGGGTTGGATAATTGCATTGCAAAGTCAGTGGTGAACGATTGGATGTTTACAGGCGTGTTGTAGAACGCGCTCCCCGCCTGATTCATTCCCCCGCTGGTTAACTGCAGCCGTGTGTCGTCCAAATCCGTGCTGCCATTGAATGTCATGGAAGACGCCGAGGTGCTGAAACCGTTGCCGAAGTTCACTGCGGCGGTTCCACCGAGATTAATCGTGTACGTCGAGCTCGCCATGGGACTCGCCGACAATCCACTCGCCGTAGCGATCGCATTGATCGTAGTCGTAGACCCGATACTCATCGCCCCGGAATACAGCTTCGTTGTGCCCACTCCGGCGCTCGGCGTCGTTCCGTCCATCGTGTAATAAATCTGGTTGTTTGGAGTCGCATCCGATAGCGTCACACTCTGCGCGGCACCATACGATCCAGCAACCGGCGAAAACGTTGGCATCAGTGTCTGCGTCTGCAGCGTGTACGTCTGCTTGGCCACTCCGCTTGTCAGCATGCCGGTTGCGCTGGCCACCGCCGA
>Ga0070765_100000662_pt1 | contig 20473 bp, 16 predicted proteins | sample HubBroMetageWFT5_FD_71516 | JGI IMG/M metagenome (GOLD analysis project Ga0070765, IMG submission 71516) | Warmed and freeze-thawed soil microbial communities from the Hubbard Brook experimental Forest, New Hampshire - Hubbard Brook CCASE Soil... | ecosystem: Environmental > Terrestrial > Soil... | reverse complement strand
CACACGTTGGTGATCGTGCCGTTCGGCTCCAGGTACGCCGAGATCTGCTGCTGCGCCGCTGGGGTGTTGCGCGGGTTCTGATGCGGATCGATGTTGTTCGCGCCCGCGGTCGGCGGAACGTTCGCGACAGGCGGCGGCTGAACGCGGCCCGGCCCGCTGTCCCAGATCTCGATCGCGGAGCCGGAGAACGGATAGTGGCCGATCGTCGGGATCCCGTAGAACAGGTTGCGGTCGCGCGAGCGAGCCGGATCGAGCGCCGGCTGGTACGCCGACACACCGGCGCTCCGGGCCTCCGCCGCGCCGGCGTACATGCTCACCTGGAAGTCGCCGTACCCGATCTGCATGAGCGCCGTGTGTGACGGTGTGTCGGGCAGCGGGTGCGTTGTCATGTAGGGGGCGTAACCGTCGGGGTCGCCTCGGTCCCACAACTGGTCGATCAGATCGAGAGTCACCGGGTACATCGACCGGTCCGGATAGGTGAACGACAGGAACTGGCTGAACGTGCTGAAGTCGGTGCTCCGCGCGAGCAGCAGGTTGCCGTAATCCATCCCGGTGACCCCGAGAACCGCTCGCCGGACGTCCGGCGAGACGGCCAGCGTCACTCCTCCCATGATCCCGCCCTGGGAGTTGCCGTCGTAGTACAGGTGAGACGTGTCGATCGCCGGGTGCCCGCCGGCCTGGAACGCCGGGTTCGCCGCCAGGCCACCCGGGTTGGTCATCAGCCGCCCGAGGAAAAGCGTGTTCAGCACGGCCTGCTGAAGGCGATCGACGATCACCCCGAACAGATTCAGGTTCGTGACCACCTCGGCCGCGAACGGCTCGTCGTCCTGGGTCAGGCCCCACCAATCGGTCCCACAGAACACGATGTTGTCCTGGGTGGCGAGCGCCTCGACCCATGGATCCTCGACCTCCACGTATGAGCCGAACAGCCCGTGCCCGTACACGGAGATCCGCGCCGGCGACGGATTGCCCGCCGAGCTTGGGATGACGCACTCAAATGGCGCAGCGGCGACGTTGCCCGGGGTCTGGGTCGGCAGCGCGTCGGGCTTGCGCGAGCTGTAGTGGAATCCTGTCGTCGCGGTCGTCCCACACGTGATCAGGTAGCAGGGCACGTCGAACGTCCCCACGACAGCGCTCAGCTGCGGCGACAGCGTCTTGGTCGAGGTGATCGTGTAGCTCGGGGCGCTGCCCGCGACCTTCCCGTCCGCAAGCTTCGTGTCTCCGAGCTGGGCGAACGCGCCGTTGCGAATCGACAGGAGTCGCCCGGTCACGTTCTGGCGCGAGGCCACGGTGAAGTCCCACGCCTCGTAAAGACTCGAGCGGCCCACGCCGGCGCGGGCCAGGGCAGCGAAGATGCGCGCGTACCGCGCCGTCTGCGAGCGCTCGGCCCCTGCGAGCGGACGGTTGTCGCGCAGCCGCTCGAACCAGTTCGGCGCCGGAATGACATGCCCGGTGGCGTTCCGAAGGTTGCGAAGCGCCACCACATAGGTGTGCCCGTTGGCGAAGTCGGCGGCGCCGTGGATCAGCAGATCCGTCGACTGCGGCGTCTTGGCGTTGGCGTCGAGCTCTGACCAGATCAGCTGCCGCCGTCCGGTGTGCTCGTCGAGGATCACGATCGGCTGGTTCTTCGCCTGCGACTTCGCCATGTCGAGCAGTCCGGCCGCGCCCGTGCGCGCGAACGCCGTGGCGTTGTCGAGGCCCGGAACGTGCACGATCGCCGCGGACCCGGGGCTGAACCCGTCCGCGCGGTCATACGGGGCGACGCTGACGCGCTGGCCGCTGGTGTTGACCGGCATGGCTCCCTGCGGCAGGGAGACGCGAAGTCCGGTCGCGCTTGAGCGATCGCGCCCCGTGAACGCGTTGTTCGGGAACGGGAGCAGACACGGCCGGCCGCCGAACGGCTGGCAGTCCGCCGCGGGAGGATCACCAGCAGCCGCTCGAGCCCGCACGGGTGTGGCCGTCGCCACCGACCCGACAATCATCAATCCACTCACGAGCCCGGCCAGCAGACCCCAACTAGTGCGCTTCACCACAAATCCTCTCCTGCTCGAAACCGGCGGGCACCCTACTACCTCGGACGGAGCGCCCGTACCGTCAGCCGACGGCGATCGCTCCGGCGATCAGCGCCAGCGTCAGCGCCACGAGCGCGAGCCGGCCACGCCGGGCGCCCGCCCCGGCGGACCGTAAGGTCGTGATCTCGAAGCTCCGAGGTGGCAAGCCGCGCCCGGTGCGGGCCGCGCGATTCCGGTTAACCCCTCACTCGCCGCCCGCCCCTCGGTGAATCCACATTCACCCGGCTCCGGCACGGTCAACGCCGCACTCGACGAACGCGGCGCGTCGACTGTTGACTTGACCGGAGGTCAGGTACCCCCGCGCGCCGGCGGGGAGGGCGTCGAGAGACCGGCGCCCACACCGCGGCCCGGCTAGCCTGCGGCGCGATTGCGGAGCGGGACGTAGCGCCGGCACGGCTCGCCACGCAGCCCCGGGCACGGCGGCAGTCCGGTCGGCACGGCCACACCCGGCACCACCGGCAGGATGACTCGCGACGGCATCGTCCGCGAGCGGGCGATGCGGACGGTCGCGCGTGCGGCCGGGTTCAGATCGGCAAACGCCCACGTGGGCTGGTCGCCGCCGGGCGCCGAGATCGTGATCCGGATCCGCGATCCGGCCCTGTAGGCGTGGCCCTCGTAATAGAGCGGAACGACGAGCTCGGTGAAGCGTCCGTGCGGCAGCGGCGCGGCATCGGCCTTCCGCTCGGTCAGCAGCGGCTCGAGCAGCGTGCTCTGCGCGGAGAGCTTGCGCTCGCTGGCATCGAGCCACCCACTCTGTACGAACGTTTCGTTGCCGTCCGGACAGACCTCGGAGACGCTGACCTGGAGATCGACGTCCGGCGTCGACGCCTCGACCCAGACGTGGACCGCGCCGGCCCCGACGACAACCGTGTTGCTTTGGAGCGGCGCCGTGATGTACGACACAGCGGTCCCGGCCGGATTCTGAGCCCAGTGGTACTTCGGGGATGTGCCCCACAGTCCGCCGGGCCCGGTGTTGCCGGAGAAGTCGGTCAATGGGCGAGCTTTCGAAGACCACGTGAACACGTCGGCGCCGCGCGGACCGGGCGGCGCGCTTGTGCTCAGCGTTCCCCCGGGTCCGAGGTACCACGACGCGGCCCTTGTTCCCGGCACCGGAAACCGCGCGAACGACTGGTCGAACGCTGCCCCGGGCGCGCCCGGCGTCGAGCTTCCGGCGCCGTTGTCGAACAGGACGCGGACCGACGGCTGCGCCTCGAACGCCGCCAGCGCGGAGGGGTAGTCGGGCTCCTGCTCGATCGGGTCGGCCGGGAACGTGACGCCGCTCACCCCCATCGCCACGTGGTAGAGCTCCGGCGCAAGCGCCAACTCGCCGGACGACAGCGCCGGGCGGCGCCCGGCGACGAACAACGCCAGGAAGTCATACCACCGAAGCGCGGTGGCGGGATCGAGTGAGTCGATGTGAGTGCCATTGGTGAACGTGAACCACTTCAGATGAGTACCGGTGAGGTGCTCGGCGAGCTCGGGACAGTGACCCCCGGTCTGCTCGTCGGTCCACTGACACGCGAGGAACACCGGCACGTGGATCTTGTGCACAAACGTGTCCGGGTTGAGCGGGTTCGCCACCGACGGCACGTAGTAGCGGTTGGCCGAAACCTCGGCGAGCTCGTTGATGGCTTCGGGATGCAGGACCTGGTTGGCGCGGCAGGTGCGGTCGCCGCCGCTGATGCGCTGCAGCGCCCACGCCTCCCCGTGGCCGGGCGATGCCGGCTCGGCGTCGACGTCGCGCGCCTTCGCGTACGGCACGCCAAAGCCGGTGTTGAGGAGCCCACCCGGGTAGAGCGTGGTGGCGGTGTTGTCGATCACCGACAGGGGCGCGATCGCCGCCAGGTCCGGCGGATCGGTCGCGGCCACGAACAGCTGGCTGATTCCCCCGTACGAGATGCCGATCATCCCGACCTTGTGATGGAGCGCCCACGGCTGGTGAGCCACGGTCTCGATCACGTCGTAGCCGTCGAGGTTCTGGAGCGGCTCGAAGAAGCTGAACGCTCCTCCCGAGCAGCCCGTGCCCCGCATGTTCACGTCGACGACCGCGAACCCGAGCAGGGTCGCGACCGGGCTGATCCCGCTCTGCGCGCCCGCCGGGTCGGCGTAGCCGTATCCGGAGTACTCGATCACGGTCGGGTACGGTCCCGGGCCGCCGGGCAGACGGACGTCGATCGCGAGCTTGGTGCCGTCGCGCGTCGTCAGGTAGCCGTAGCCCGACTTCGGAATCCGCTGGTCGTAGATCCGCGTGCTGGGCGGCGCTGACCGATCCGGCAGCACGGTCACGGCACGTGTCGCGGGGCCGGCGCCGCCGCCGGCTCCCCCGCCGGCAGCAGGTCGCACCCGATATCCCGGTCCCGGCCGGAGCCCACGGAAGATCGCGCCCCCGAGCGACCCCGCCGTCTGCGACGCCACAGCCGCGCCGTGCCGGTTCACGAGGACCAGTCGCTCGCGCGGGCTCGCTCCCGTCACGTACACCTGCTGCACGCTGCCACCGGCGGTTAGCCGCGCGAGCGCGGCCGCCGGCGCGACCGCAAAAACCGCGGTCACAAGCAGCGCCACCATCAGCCGTTCGGGGATTCTGAACATCCGGCCAGCGGCACCCTACACACGCCGTCGTGCGATCAGACGTGCGCTAGCCTCGTTACTGGATAGACCAGGGCTAGAGACAGGATCTCTGGTGGGCTTGGGGCAATCGGGCGAAAAGGACTTCACTCAGCCGCTACGGCTGCTCGTAGTAGACACAACCGCGGACCAGGCCGCGGCGCTCGGCGATCGGCTGAGGCAACGGGTCGGTGGGCACGCCGACGTGCTCGTTCGGGGCTCGGTGCCGCCCGTCAACATCGCACTCCGCGAGGGCGCGGTCGACTGCGTCGTGCTCCACCTTGCGGCGGGCGACGACGACGCGCCCGACGCCCTCGACGCGGTTCTGTCGAGCGCCCCGGACGTGCCCGTGGTGGTGCTCGCGGACACCGACGAGGAGTCGATCGCCCTGCGAGCGATCCGCGACGGAGCGCAGGACTTCTTGATCGAGCCGGCCACCGACGCGGATGCACTCGATCGCGCGATCCGCTACGCGATCGAACGGAAGCGTGCCGCAGCCCGTCTCGCGCACCAGGCGCTGCACGACCCCCTGACCGGTCTGCCGAATCGCGTCCTTCTCCTCGATCGGTTGAATGTCGCGGTCGGACGCGCCCGCCGCCACCCTACCTCGCTCGCGCTGCTGTTCCTCGACCTCGACGGCTTCAAGCGCGTCAACGACGGTCTCGGGCACGACGCCGGCGACGACGTGCTGGTGGAGGTGGCCCGGCGTCTTCAGCGGACTCTCCGCCCCGGCGACACCGTCGTCCGTTACGGCGGAGACGAGTTCGTCGTCTTGTGCGAGGACCTGCGCGGTCAGCGAGAGGCGCTGCGCGTCGCCGAGCGAGCCAGGGCGGCCATCGCCGAGCCTTTTCTCGTGCGCGGTCAGGAACTATCGATCCGGGCGAGCGTCGGCGTGGCGCGCGCCCGCCGCGGGCAGACATACGCCCAGGATCTGATCCGCGAGGCGGACCTCGCGATGTATCGCGCCAAGCAGCGCAGCAGCGGCGTCGAGCTGTTCGACAGCGCGACGAGCACCGGGGCGATGAGCGAGCTCGATACCGAGCATCGGCTGCGCGGTGCGATCGAGCGCGGCGAGCTGCGCCTCCACTACCAGCCGGTGGTGACCCTCCGCGTGGACCAAGGGCCAGTCGCAATCGAGGCGCTGGTCTGCTGGCAGCAGCCCGGGCAGCGCATGCTCGCGCCGGCCGAGTTCCTTCCGCTCGTCGAGGAGACCGGGTTCATCGCGCAGATCGACCAGTGGGCGCTGGCCGAGGCCTGCCTGCAGCTCGCGCGCTGGCGGAGCGAAGGCACGGTCGGGAACGGAGTGTGGCTGTCGGTCAACATCTCCCCCCGCTCGCTCGGTTCGCCATCGCTGACCGACGCGGTCGATCGTGCGCTCGCCGGCGCCCGCCTTCCACCGAGCTGCCTGTGCCTCGAGGTCACCGAGACGACCGTCGACGAGGAGCCGGTCCGTGCGGCCGCGGTGCTCGAGAACCTCGAGCGCCTCGGGGTGAGGCTCTGTCTCGACGACTTCGGCACGGGCCACGCGTCAATCGATGCGCTCTCGCGGTTCCCGTTCGACGTGGTCAAATTCGCTCGCGCGGGGATCACGCCCGCGCTGGCCGATGCCAAGGCGCGACAGGTGCTCGCGGCCGTCCTCGCCGTCGCCCACGCCGCCGAGCGCGGCACGATCGCCAAGAGCATCGAGACCAGGCCCGAGCTCGAACTCGCTCGCGAGCTCGGCTTCGACGGCGGCCAGGGGTTCCTGTTCGCTCCGCCTGCGCCGGCGGATGCGCTCACCGCATGGCTCGCCTCCCGAAACGACTGACGGAGCAGTAGCGTTCACAACATGACCGAGACGGCGTCCGCGGGGCTCGCCTCGCAGCATGCGGACCCCGCCGACCTGGGCGTGCTCGAGGCGGCGGAACTGCTTAGCGCCGGACGTCTCTCCGCGGTCGAGCTGACCGAGGCGTGCCTGCGCCGGATCGACGAGCGGAACGGCGGTCCACCGACCGCCGACGGCGCGCCCGACGCGATCAATGCCTGGGCGCGCCTGTATCCCGACCTCGCGCGCGAACACGCATCGCTCGCCGATCAGCGACGCGCGCGCGACGGCGACGGGACCCCGCTGCTGTGCGGCATCCCGATCGGAATCAAGGACCTCTACGCCGTGGCCGGGCTACCGGTCACCGCTTCGAGCCGGCTGCTGGAGGGAGGCGACGTCGCCGGCGACGACAGCATCGCCTGGGCGCTTCTGCGCGACCAGGGGATGGTGTTGCTGGGGCACACGCACACGCATGAGTTCGCCGCCGGCGGCACGACCGATCAGGTCGGCAACCCGTGGTCGCTCCACGTGATCGCGGGCGGCTCGAGCGGCGGGAGCGCGGCCGCGCTGGCGGCGCGCATGACCCCCGCGGCCCTCGGCAGCGACACCTGCGGGTCGCTCCGGATCCCGTCGGCATGCTGCGGGGTGTGTGCGATCAAGCCCACGCACGGCCGGATCCAGGTCGACGGGATCGTCCCGCTGGCGCCGAGTCTCGATCACCCCGGACCGATGGCGCGCACGATCGCCGACTGCGCGGCGCTGTTCGCGGGGATGGCCGCCGGCGGTCCGGCGGTGACGCCGCTGATGCCGCCGCCCGCGCCGATCGACAGCGTTGCGCTGCGCGCCCGGCTCGGTGGCCGCCCGCTCGCGGGGATGACGATCGCGCTCACCGACCGCACGCACGGGCTCACAATGGACGCCGCGGTCGGCCGTGGCCTCGAGGAGGCGACGCAAACCTGCGAGCGCCTCGGAGCGCGGATCGTCGAGTTGCCGGCGCCGTGGACATTCGAGTGGGACGACCTCTCGCGCGTGCTCCTGACCGAGGTGTGGGCGTACCACCGGCAGTTCGCCGACCGCCATGACATCTACCGCCCGGCTATCGCCGAGTTCGTCGAGGCCGCCGCGGACTTCACCGATGCGAACGAGTACCTCGCGGCCCAGGCGCGCCGGGCCGAGGGAACCGCGATCTGGGAGGAGTGGTTCGTCCAGAACGAGGTCGGCGTCGTGCTCGAGCCGACGCTCCCGATCCTGCCCTACGAGCGGGGCGCCGGCTACGAGCGCGGGCATGCGGGCGGCGCGGGCGACCCGCTGATCGACCTGACCGCGCTGTGGGGTATGACCGGGATGCCGGTCGCGGCCCTTCCCGTGAGCTGGAACGTCGGCATCTCGATGATCGCGCCGCGCGGTCAGGAAGCCCCGCTGATCCAGGCCGCGATCGACCTCCAGGAGCACGCGCTCGGAATCCCCGGGGACCCGGGCGGACGGCATTGAGCCTGGCGGTGACGGGCGCGGTGCTCGCCGGCGAGCAGGTCGGCCTGCGCGCGGACAATGGGCTGATCGTCGAAGTCGGTACCGACGTGGAGCCCCGACCCGGGGACGTAAGGGTCGACGCGGCTAGCGCGATCCTCGTCCCGCCGCTGATCAACGGCCACACCCACGCCGCGATGACGCTGTTCCGCGGCTACGGCGACGACCTGCCGCTGATGCGCTGGCTCAAGGAGAAGATCTGGCCGGTCGAGCGCAAGCTCCAACCCGAGGACGTCTATTGGGGGACGCGGCTGGCTTGCCTCGAGATGATCCGGAACGGCACAGCACGCTTCTGGGACATGTACTGGCATCCGACCGCGTCGGCCCGTGCCGCGCAGGACGCCGGGATGCGTGCCACGGTGGCCGCGCCGTTGATCGACGTCGACGGGAGGAGCGAGGCCATGCGCGAGGCGGCGCTCCAGAGCCTCGACGAGCTGGCCGATGCCGGGGAGCGAATCGATGTCGGGTTAGCCCCGCACGCGATCTACACCGTGAGCGAGGACAGCCTGCGCTGGATCGCCGACGCCGCCGGCGAGCGGGATATTCCGGTCCAGATCCACCTGTCCGAGACCGAGCAGGAGGTGACCGACTGCCTGGCCGCACACGGCGTGAGGCCCGCGCGGTACCTCGAACGGGTCGGACTGCTCACGCCGCGCACCGTGCTCTCCCACGGCGTCTGGCTCGACGACGACGAGCTCGAGCTGATCGCCTCAACGGGCGCGGTGGTGGTCACGAATCCGGTGGCCAATCTCAAGCTTGCGGTCGGCGGCGTGTTCCCGTACCCGCGGGCACGCGATGCAGGAGTACAGGTCGGGCTGGGCACCGACGGTCCCGGCTCGAACAACTCACTCGACCTGTTCGCCGACATGAAGGTGCTCGCGCTCGTCCAGAAGCACGCCGCGCAGGATGCGGCCGCGATCGACGCGCTCGAAACCTGGGAGATCGCTACCGGCCGGCACGCCCCCCTGCTCGGCGCCGCTCAGGGCCTCGAGGTCGGGCAGCCCGCCGATTTCCTGTTGCTTCGCGCCGGCGCGCCAGAGCTCAGCTTCGGCGAGCTCCCGGCGGCGCTCGTGTATGCCGCATCGGGATCCGTGGTCCAGACCACGGTGGTGGCGGGACGGGTGCTGATGCGCGACGGCGAGATCGAGGGCGCCGAGGAGGTCCTTGCCCGCGCGCTCGAGCGCGCCCGGGGGCTTGGGCTCTCGCCACCCCTCGCTTCGGCGCACGCAGACGAGCTAGCCTGATCCCCGAGCCCCGCATGACCGCGAGCACCTCAGAGACAGCCTCAGGTCGCCTCGTCCGCGCGTCGGTTCCGGCGGGCGGCACGCCGTGCCTCCTCCTGATGTTCGGCGAGCTCGCGCTCAAGGGCCGCCGACGCTCGAGCTTCGCCGCAGTGCTCGAGCGCAACCTCAGGCGGGCGATGCGCCGCGCGGGCGACGTCGAGCTGCGCCGACGCGGCTCGTCGTTTCTGGCCGTGCCACCGCCGGACGGATTCGCTTCCGCGCTCGATGTGGCCCTGGAGCTTCCGGGGCTGAGCGTCGTCCAGCCGGCGCTGCGCGTCGAGCCGGCCGTCGAGCGCGCCGCCGAGGCGGCGGTCGAGCTCGTGCGGACGCTGCCCGCGGGCTCGTTCGCCGTCCGCGCTCGCCGGCGCGAGAAGAGCTTTCCGGTGTGCTCGATGGATATCGCGCGCGAGGTCGGCGCCGCCGTCCAAGACCGGCTAGGACGCCCCGTCGATCTGTCTCACCCCGATGTCGAAGTGCACGTCGACGCCTACGCCCGCGAGTTGTACGTCGCGGTCGATCGCCTGCGTGCGGCCGGCGGCCTTCCGGTCGGCACGAGCGGACGCGCGCTGGTGCTGCTGTCAGGCGGGATCGACTCCCCCGTCGCCGCCTATCGGATGATGAAGCGCGGCCTCCGCTGCGACTTCGTCCACTTCAGCGGGCAGCCGCTCACCGGGCCCGAATCCGCGTACAAGGCATATGCATTGGTTTCGCGGTTGAATCGCTTCCAGGGGCGCTCGCGCCTGTTCGTCATCCCCTTCGGCGTCGCGCAGCGCCTGCTCGCGAGCTCCGGCGCCGGCCGCCTCCAGGTGCTGGCTGGGCGCCGGCTGATGGTTCGTGTCGCCGAGGCGATCGCGCGGCGCGAACAGTGTGAGGCGCTCGTCACCGGCGACTCCCTCGGCCAGGTCGCCAGCCAGACGCTGCGCAACCTCGAGGTGGTGGAGGGCGCGTCCACGCTTCCACTGCTCCGCCCGCTGATCGATCGCGACAAGTCCGAGATCATCGACGAGGCGCGCCGGCTCGGCACGTACGAGACCTCGATCCTCCCCGACGAGGATTGCTGCACCCTGCTGATGCCGGGCCGAGCCGTCACGTGGACCGACCCGGAGCCGCTGATCGAGCTCGAGCGCCGGGTCGATGTCGAGACGGTGGTGGAGCAGCTGGTCGAGCAGGCGCTCGAGCTGTGGCCGAGGCTCGATGCGCCTCGGTCGCCCGCGGGCGTCGCGCCTGTCGCGCCGGTCGCGGCGTAGCTGTCGCGGCGCGATCGGTCAGGCCGCGATCGAGCCCGACTTCGGTGCCAGGCCGTGCTCGAGCAGCGCGCGTGGCACCGAGGCCATCAGCTGGTCCGGGTCGGGCACCCGCGCGGCCGTGAGCGCGTCGAGCGCGAGCCCTAGCGCCGGCATCCGCGACCCGCCGTGAGCGTCTGAGGCGATCACGGCGCGCGGCGCCGTCCTCAGCAGCCATAGCGCGGTGGCGCGGACGAGCTCGCCGTACAGTCCCGCCACCGACCAGGCGTTGATCTGCACGACGCTGCCGGCGGACAGCTCGTGCTCGAGCGTCTCCCACCCGGCATCGGACCAGCGCAACGCGCGCTCGGGATGGGCAACCACGACCGCAAAGCCGCGCTCGCGGAGCTCGTCGGCGGCCGCCGCGTAGGCACGATCGATCCCAGCCAGCGGGGCCTCGAGCAGCAGCCAGCGGCGTCCCGGCGGACCGTGGGCGATCGTGTCCAGCTCGGACTGCGACAGCCTCGAAACCATCTCCTGGTCCAGCTCGCCGCCGCACAGAACCTCGATCCGAATTCGTCTGGAGGCTAGCTTGGCGTTGATCTCGCGTACCCGCTCGGGCAGGGAGCTGACGTCGGTGACCCACTGCGGGTGCACATGCGGCGTGGTCACGATCGTTGTCGTGCCCTCCGCCGCCGCGGCCGCGGCGAGTTCGACGCTTTGCTCGATCGACGACGGGCCGTCGTCGATCCCGGGCAGGAGGTGGAAGTGAAGCTCGGCGTAGCTCATCTCTATTGCATCGATGATCGGTGAGGAGCGGAGCGATCCTGTGATGAATTGGTTAAGGGTCTGGCGCCTGCGCGAGGCGCCGCTGAGGCTCCGTGGGCTGCGCGAGGCGTTCGGAGACCTCGGCCCACAGGTTCCGGAACGCCTCGGCCGCCCGCCCGTGCGGCGCAAACTCCTCGAGCGGCGCGCGCGCCACCCCCATCCGCTCGACGTCCGCCGCGAACGGGACCACGGTCTGAAGCATCTCCGGACGCTCGGCTCTGAACGCCTCCATCACGTCGCGGTGCATGCGCTTGCGCGCGTCGACCATCGAGAAGAACGGCAGCCGCGCCACGTCGTCGCCGGCGACCTCGTCGATGTAGTCGAGCATGCGCGCCGACAGCGTCGCCGGGAGCACCGGGATCAGCAGAGCATCGGCGGCCTGGAACACGCTCTCCGACACCAGCGAGATGCTCGGCGGGCAGTCGAGGAAGATGTAGTCGTACTCGGACTCGAGCGGGGTCAGCACTCGGCTCAGCCGCGACGTTGGCCGCTTGGCGGCATCGAGGTGGAGGTCCATGTGGCGATAGGAGAAATCCGCCGGCAGCAGATCGAGCCTTTCGTAGTCGGTCCCCTTGATCCGGGCCGAGGCATCGCTCTTGCCGCGCACGAGCTTCTCTCCGCCGCCCTTCACCTTCGGCTTGACGCGGTGAAGGAAGGTGCTCCCGCCCTGCGGGTCGAGATCCCACAGCAGCGTCGTCGCGCCGCCGCGCGCAGCGAGGTAGGCGAGGTTGACCGCCGCCGAGGTCTTGCCGACCCCTCCCTTGATGTTGTAGGTGGCGAGGACCACAGCGAGCGAGAGTCTCCCACGGGCAGGGATCGAGTTCGACTCTGAGTCCGCGGCCGGCTGAACGTCACGTCCTGGTAACAAGTCCGGCCACCGGCGGCTCGCATCATGTGCCCTGCCGCGATCCCGACTTGCTCCGCGGTCACCCACGAGGAGATCGGACAGCGCCTCGAGCGCTACGTCGAGAGCCTCGCGATGCTCGAGGATGAGACCGCGGGACATCCACTGGTCGAGCAGCTTCGCTTCGAGTTGGAGGCGCTGCGTGCGTTACCGCCCCGCACCTCTGCAGCGCAATCCCGTTAGACCACCGGCGGGGCGCCGCTCCTGCCGGCAATCGGAACCGCGCGGGCTAGAACGACACCTCGTCGACGTAGCACCACGACCACGTAGCGCCCGGCATCGCCGAGCTCATCACGGGGTGCCCAGTCTCCTCGTAGTGCTTCGTAGCGTGGGTGCCGGGGGAGGAGTCGCAGCATCCGACATGCCCGCACACGCGGCACGCCCGTAGCTCTATCCACGTCCCACCGGTCGCCAGGCACTCCTCGCACCCCGCCACGTTCTCGGGTACGTCGACCTTGATCTGGTCGGCGTGCGCGCATTCGGCCATCTCTCCTCCTTTGCTCTTCCCCGGTAACCGAATTCGCGGACAACATTAGCCCCGGTGCGGTCCCGGGCTCAACTCGGCGCGGCCCGTCGAACTTGGCTCGTGAGCCGGCCGAGCCCACTCAAGCGACCTGGGCTCGCGAGCCGCCCCAGCCCACTCAAGCGACACGGGCTCGCGACCGCCCCAGGCCACTCAAGCCCCTGCTCACCCCGGCCGATATATTAGTTAGACACCAAAATGTTTTTCTGCTAAGCTTTCGCTACCAAATGAAGTCGAACACTTCCTCATTTCCTTCCCCCGTAGCAACTCTCAGCGCGGTTGACTCCGCGCCGGCGCCACGGATCGAGCCGCACGTCATGCGCGTCGCGATCGTGGTGATCCTCGGCGCGATCATGTCCGTGCTCGACACGACGATCGTCAACGTCGCGCTGCACGATCTTTCGATCGACCTTCACGCCTCTCTTGGCGGAATCCAGTGGGTCATCACCGGCTACCTGCTCTCGCTTGCGGCCGTGATCCCGATCACCGGCTGGGCGGTCCGGCGCTTCAGCGCCCGCCGGCTCTACATGATCGCACTGGTGGTGTTCACCCTCGGCTCGGCGCTGTGTGCGTTGGCCACTACCAGCGGCGAGTTGATCGCCTTCCGCGTCCTCCAGGGCGTCGGCGGCGGGATGCTCACCCCGATCGGCCAGATGATCCTGGTCAAGGCCGCCGGTCCTCGCAATCTTCCCAAGGTGATGAGCCTGATCGGCGTGCCGATCGTGCTCGCGCCCGTGTTTGGCCCCACCCTGGGCGGGCTGCTGTTGCAGTCGGTCGGGTGGGAGTGGATCTTCCTCATCAACGTCCCCGTGGGCATCCTCGCCCTGACCATGGCGTGGCGGCTGCTGCCCCACGACCGGGCGGGCACGGACCAGGCCGGTCGGCTCGATGTGATCGGTCTCGTCCTCGCGGCCGCCGGCGTCGTCGGCATTACTTACGGCCTGTCCGAGAGCGAGACTGCCGGCAGCCTGACCGCGCCGTCGGTACTCGTCCCCGCGCTCGCCGGGCTCGCCCTCCTCGGACTGTTCGTGGCGCGCTCCCGACGCATCGAGCGCCCGCTACTCGACCTCAAGCTGTTCGCCAACCCGGCCTTCCGGGCGGCCTCGGTCGTGACCTTCTGTCTCGGCGCCGCGCTGTTCGGAGCGATGATCCTGATGCCGCTCTACTTCCAGACGATCCGCGGTGAGGACGCGATCCAGACCGGACTGCTGCTGATCCCGCAGGGCATCGGCGGCGGTATCGGAATGTTCCTGTCCGGGCGGCTCACCGAGCGCCTCGGCGCCGGGCGCACCTCGCTGATGGGCGCGGTGATCCTCGCGGTGGCCACGATCCCGTTCGTGCTCGTGACCGCAACCACCTCGTACGCGACGATCGGATCGGCCATGTTGATCCGCGGCGTCGGCGTCGGCCTCTCGATCATGCCCGCCATGACCGCCGCCTTCTCCGTGCTGTCGCGCGAGCAGGTCAACGACGCGAGCCCCCAACTGACGGTCCTTCAGCGGGTCGGCGGCTCGCTCGGCACGGCGATCATCGCGGTCGTGCTCCAAGGTCAGATCCAGGGCGCCCACACCGCCGCGGCAGCGGCAGCCGGCTTCGGGAACACCTACTGGTGGGTCATGGGCGTGACGCTGCTGGCGCTGGTCCCAACGCTAGTGTTGGCCCGGATCGAGCGCCGGACCAAGGCAACCACGGCCGAGGCAGCCATTCCGGCCCCGGTTGAGGAGCCTCTCCTGGAGGCAGCATGAGCCCGAAGACCGCGACAGCTAACGCCAAGCCCGAGGCCGTGTCCGCCACAGCTGACGCCAAGCCCGAGGCCGAGTCGGCGACGACGGTCGACGGGCTCCGCATCGCCGTCAATCACCTCCTCGCGGCCGATCGCCGCCTCCGCGGACGCGACCACAGCCGCCCCGGCGAGCTGACCTTTGCCCAGGTGCGGACGATCGCGGCCCTCGGGCGCGGCAGCAAGATGACTGCCGGCCAGCTGGCCAAGAGTGCCGAGCTGACGCCCGCCACCGTGACCACGATCCTCGATCAGCTCGAGACCGCGAACATCGTCGAGCGCCGGCGGAGCACCGAGGACCGGCGCGTCTGCAACGTCGCGCTCACCCCGGAGGGCTGGCAACTGCTCGAGCGCAAGCTGGCGGCCTGGCGGCAGCTGTGGTCCGAACATCTCTCGGGCTACAGCGACGAGGACATCGCGACCGCGACTGGGATCGTCCAGGCGGTCACGGGCATTCTGGACACGCTTGCAATCACGCTGGAGCCCGCTAACACGGGCGATTCCGCCTAGCCGGCGGGGCTTTCCAAGGGCCGTCCGCCGACGCGCCGGACTCGAGACTTCGGAATCCGGCGCGCCGCGTCGATATCTCGGCGGTGGTCTCATCTTTCGGTGACATCCGCTCCAACCGCAAGTTGATGGCGTACACCGCCTCGGCGATGTACGGCGCCGCCGCGCTGGATGGATCGATCGAGGGCTTCCTCCCGGGGGATCCCAAGTTCGCGATCCTTCCCGTGATCGTCGTCGGCGTGATGTTCGTGGCTCTGCTGGCGGTCGGCCCGCGGTTGCCGCGGTGGGCGCTGGCGCTACTCGGTCCTGTCGGCGTGGCGCTGATCGCGTATGCGCTGGCGACGTCTCCGGGTCCCGGCGACGGTGCGGTGCTGTATGCGCTGCCCGTGCTCTGGACCACGGTCTTCTTCGGTCGCAACGGCGCGATCGCGATCGTCGCCCTTGTCGGCGCGGGCGAGGCAGCCTCGTTGCTGGCGCTCCCCGCGACCAGCGCCTACCCAGGCCGCTGGGTGGACGTGATGGTCTCGATCACCGCGATCGCCGTGGTGGCCCGGGTCCTCGAGTGCCGGAGCGAGATGCTGCTCGAGCGCCTGCGCGGCGAGGCGAGGACCGACCCTCTGACCGGACTGCTCAATCGGCGCGGATTCGACGAGCACGCCTCGCGCGAGCTCGCCCACGCCGGACGCGACGATCGGCCGATCGCACTGGCCACATTCGACATCGACCACTTCAAGCAGATCAACGACGAGCATGGTCACGTCGTCGGCGATCGCGTCCTCGCGCACCTGGCCCGCGTCCTCAGCACCGAGTCGAGGGGAATCGACGTCGCTGCCCGGCTCGGAGGGGAGGAGTTCGCCGTGCTCATGCCCGGAGCCGACCAAGCCGGCGGCGAGGCGTTCGTCGAGCGCGTCCGGTACTCCCTGGCGACGACCGATTCCCCGAGCCAGACGCGAGTGCGAGTCAGCGCGGGGATAACGACCACAACGGTGCCGCTCGAGATCGAGACCATGCTCGAGCGCGTCGACTGCGCCTTGTACGCGGCCAAGCGCGGCGGCCGCGACCGGACCGTGGTGTTCGACGGGCACGCCATGTCGGTGACGGTCTGAACGCCGCGCTCCCACCGGCTCGCTGTGCGTGCGGTACGCTCGAAGCCGCGATTTTGCAGTCGCACGGTGGGTGTGCAATGTCGACGCGCTCGTTCGCTGATATGTCGTGCAGGGACCGGTTGGCAGGCCCATGAGACGTTGTCCCATAGCCGTCCTCGCCACGTGCAGTGCCCTGCTCGTCTCCGCCATTCCCGCTGCGGATGCGGGCGCCCTCGGCGTGCCGACGGTGACGACTCCAACGGTGTCGATTCCGTCGGTCACCGCCCCGTCCGTCACCGTTCCCACCGGCACCGTCCGGACCACGACAGTCGGACCGATAACCACACCGGCGGTCAGCACGCCGAACCTCACAACGCCTCCGGTGAGCACGCCGTCGACCACAACCGCGCCGGTCCAGACGCCGCCCGTCAAGACGCCGGCGCTGGGATTGCACCCGGGGACCTCATCGAGCACCACGCCGGCGGCGTCGTCCCCGGCGTCCGGCGGCATGAACACACAGTCAGCAATTCCCTCGGTGGCGGCCGGATCCGCATCGGCGGCTCCGTCGTCGTCAGGCCGGGTTCGGTCGATCGTTGGGCGCGCGCGAGCCTCACAAGAGTCCGGCCCGGGATCGAAGCCCGGAACGTCTCGGAGCGGCTCGACGGCTGGCTCGCAGCGGCTCGGCACGGCAACATTCGCCACCGCGGCGGCGACCACATCGAGCAGCCAACCACGTCTATCCACGGAGCGGTCCACGGATCCGGTGGTCCATCACCGATCAACCGGATCGCTCGCCAAGCTGGTCAAGGTGCTGCCGGCCGCGGTCCTGTATGCGCTGCTCGGGTTCGCGGTCATCGCTGCCGCGATGGCCCTCAATGCCTACCTGCAGAGCCGGCGCGCGAAATCGCTGGCGAACCAACGGGCCGCACTCCTCTCCGACGTGGGCGTGCTCCAAGCTGCGCTCTTGCCCGCGGTGCCCGAGAGCCTCGGCGAGCTGGACGTGTCCGTCGCCTACCGTCCCGCACAGGGCCTTGCCGCCGGTGGCGATTTCTTCGACGTCTTCACGGTCGCCCCGGAGCGGACCGGGATCATCATCGGCGACGTATCGGGGCATGGCCGCGAGTCGCTTATCCACGCCGCGCTGGTCCGCTACACGCTCCGCACGTTGATGGGCGAGGGGCATCCGCTGCCCGAGGTGCTCGCCCGAGCCGACCGGTACCTCACCGGCGAGCTCGGCGACGGCTTTGCCACGGTCGTCATCTGCTGCTATGAGCATGCGACCGGCGAGCTCACCTGGGCGAAGGCCGGGCACGAGCCGCCGGTGATCGCCGGTCAGCCCGACCGCGATGAGCAGGCGGCGACCCCACTCGGGTTCGGGATGGGAAAGAAGTGGCCCCGGTTCTCGCGCACGCTCGCCCCCGGCGACCGCGTTTGCCTGTTCACCGACGGCCTCGTCGAAGCCCGCCGACACGGCGAGCACCTCGGACGCGCCCACCTCAAGTCGCTTGTCGATCAGGGCCTAGACGCGCACGCCCTCGTCGAGCAGATCCAGGCCGACGCCGACGATTGCCCCGATGACCTCGCCGCGGTGGTCATCAGCCGCGCCGCGGTCGTCGTGTCACTCGAGCCACCGGGTGCAGCACAGGCTGCGGCCGTCTCCTGACGCGCCAGCATTCGTCAAAGATCGCCAGGTTTGGCGCGCCCGCGCTGTGGGAATCCTTCCCCCGCTGTGCCGCTCTATAGCTGTCCACGCTGTGGTTGGGCCACTGCCGCGTCCTGGGTCCAGGCCGTTGGTGCGCATCGAACGGGCGTGCCCGACTGCCTGGGGGAGCCCGATCTCGTCGCCTACGCAGGAAGCCTCCGGCGATCCGTGTCCTCGGGCCCCGAAAATGACCCCCGCCTCGGCCATGAGGGCGTCCCGGGCGGCAGTCGGCCGGTCGAGGATTACCCACCGCTGCAGCGCCTGGCTTAGGGTCTCTCGCTCACTGGCGCGCGCCTCTCCGCGTTCGGGAGGTTGACGATCGCCACCCCGAGGATGACGACCACGACGCCGACGGTCGCGCCGAATCCGGGCAGCTTGCCCTGGACGGCGTCGACCAGGACCGCCACCGCGGGAACGAGGAAGGTCCAGGCATACACGCGCGTCGATGGCCACCGGCCGAGAGCGGCGTTGAACCCGACGTAAACAAGGACCTGCCCGCCGATGACGAGGAAGGCAAGTTGCGCGTCGAGCGTTCCCCTGCTCCATTCAGTCGAGCCGCCGGCGACTAGAACGAGCGGGATCAGCGGGACCCCTCCGGCCAGGAACTGTGCGGCGGTGATGCCCGGAATGTCGAGATTGGGCTCACGTTGAGTGAGGACACGCATGGCGACGCCGCCGCCGGCCCAACCCAGGGCTCCCAGCAGCGCCAGCGCGAACCCGATCACCAGCTGGCTGCCGTGGGCGACGTTCCCGGGATCTGAGAGCACCACGAGCAACACACCCACGAAGCCGATCACCAGCCCAGCGGCGCGCAAGGGTGTGATCGGCTCGTCGAGGGCAGCGCGGGCGATCAACGCCACGAAGAACGGTGAAGAGTTGAGCAGCACCGCCGCGACGGCCGCGCCGGCCCTCTGCGTCCCGACGCTGATACCGACCTGTGTGAGCGTGGTGTTGCCAAACCCGATCGCGGCCGCCCAAACCCACAGGCGTCGCGTCCGCGGCAGGGCGCTTCCGAACAACGGCAGCGCCGCGGTCAGAAGCGCCCCGCCCACCAGGGCACGCAGCGTCGCAATCATGATCGGCGAGGTGTGATGCAGTGCCGAATCGGTGACCGGGTACACCACGCCGGCAGCGATCATCGATACGCCCAGAATCAGCGACACCGGCATGTGCCCTAGCGCTACGCGCTGAATTCGCCTTTCGATGGCGAAGCTCTACCACCTGGAGGACCCGTCTGCATGGCATCGTGGCCCAGTCCGTCGGCGAAGCTGTGCGTTTTCTCCATCCGCGGGAATCCGCTCCCGCGAACTGGGACTATCCGCGCCTCCCTCCGGCCCGTATCGTACGGCTCGCTTGCCGCCCCCACGGCGCTCTTTACAGTGAACTGCAGCTCACGCGGGCGAGGGGACGTCCGCCGGATCCGCGCTCAGCCACAGTCCAGGCTGGGCGCGCCCCGGACGTTCGTCTTCATCCGTTCGGGATGATGCCGCGATGCACGTGGCGCGCGAGCGTTCCGGACATGATCGAACCAATGGCGGATACGCCGCCGGGCGTGCTCGGTTTCCGCGTGGCCGGCGAGGTCGCACGCGAGGACTACGAAAACGTGCTCACGCCGGCGCTCATGCAAGCCCTGGACTCCGGGGACGGGCTGCGGACGCTCTACCTGATCGAATCGCTCGACAAGATGGACCCGAGCGCCCTCTGGGCCGATGCCAAGGTCGGATACGACTTGGGAATCCGGCATCACGACGCGTGGGTGCGATCGGCGATCGTCACCGACATCGACTGGCTCGCGCGCGCGACCCGGCTGTTCGCCTGGATGATCCCGGGCGAGGTACGCGTGTTCCCCATAAACGAGCTGGAGCAGGCGAAGGCGTGGACCGGAGGCGCCTGAGCCGGACTCGGCTCGCCAGTACGTTCGGCTAAGAATCGATCACCGGACGCGAGCACCCACCAGGTTTGAGGGGTAGGGACGCCCTACGCCGGCCGGCGCGGTCTCAGCGGTTTGAGGTCGACAGCAAGAACCGAGCCGGGACGAGCGCGCTCTGGACCACTTCGGGGCGGTTCTTGTGAGCCCGCTCGTAGACGAGGATGTCTTGCGCGCGCCCATAGTCACCCTCGTTTAGGCCAGCCTCGACCTCAGCGATCGTCTGCTTGTCGTAACCGGGCCACGGCTCCTCGCCTCGGAGCACGCGGATGCGGCCCAATACCGCCGGACGGTTCTTGTTCTTTCGCTCATAGGACTCGACGTTCCCAAGATCGCTTTCAGAGAGCTCCGACAACCTGCTGAGGATTTGTTCGGTGCTCAGTGAGCGATAGCGCTCGATCGGAAGCGGCTCCTCAGAGGACCCAGAGGCCTTTCGCTGTCTCGCCACCGGTGCGTCGCCGGAGGCCCTGCGCGACTGCCGGGTGGTGCGCTCGGCGCGCGCCGATGTCTTGCGCGCCGTCGTCTTACGCGCCGATGTCTTGCGCGCCGTCGTCTTAGGCTGACGCGACACCTTGCGCGTCGCCTCTACCGCAGCGGTCTCAGTCATCCCGTCGGACGGGTGGCCCTCGATTTCCGCGCGCACGACGGCGTCGGTCAGCTTTGGGATCTCGAGCATGAGCCGCTTGAGCATGCGCTCCTCATCG
>Ga0070765_100000661_pt1 | contig 20480 bp, 16 predicted proteins | sample HubBroMetageWFT5_FD_71516 | JGI IMG/M metagenome (GOLD analysis project Ga0070765, IMG submission 71516) | Warmed and freeze-thawed soil microbial communities from the Hubbard Brook experimental Forest, New Hampshire - Hubbard Brook CCASE Soil... | ecosystem: Environmental > Terrestrial > Soil... | reverse complement strand
GATACTTTCCGGACCATATTCGGGATCCGATGCGTGGAGCTGGTTCACCCATGGATGCTGCTTCAGACAGCGGCGGCTCTCCCACGCGAAGTGACACAGGACGCCTCGCCAGTCGGTGATCGTTTTCGCAGGCCACCCGAAGTCCGCATTCGCCGCATCCAACATCAAATTCAGCAGGTCGCGTTTACTTGAAACATAGTGATAGAGCGACATTGGGCTCGAATCCAGCTGGGCAGCGATTCTTCGTACGGATACTCTCGCCAAGCCGTTTCGATCGGCAATGGCGATTCCGGCAGCGACGATTCGTTCTCGCGTCAAACCGGAGTCGTCCTGCTCGTCAACAATCGGATCCCAAGTCGACGAGACTCTAAGCCGTCGGTGCCTTAAACGATTGTTGGGTGGTTTCGACAAGCTTATGCCCCCCGGACAGTGTACACACATTTCGTACGATGTACGAATATTATTTTTGTAACGGGTGGGCGAAGCCGCCTAACATTCTCTCAGTCGGAGCTGGAATCGGTTCCAGGATCAAGCAATTTTCTAGCTTCCACAAATCAGTGCTTCTAAGAGACTGCTTGAAGAAGGGCGGCTGCTTCGGCACCGTTATTCGTCTGGCCAGACTTCTTGTGCTTCTTGCCCCATTTTGCCATTAGTGTCAGCACCGGTACGAGAGTCCGTCCGTAAGGGGTAAGCGCGTATTCCACTCGCTCCCATCTTTGTCCTAAAACCTTCCTAGCAATGATTTGATCTTTCTCCAGCTCGCGCAATTGCTCGGTAAGCACTTTTCTCGTGGCTTCCGGAACGTGGCGTCGCAATTGGCCAAATCGCAATGTTCCTGCCTTTAAAACATTTACGACGATCGGTTTCCATTTACCCTCGATTACATCGATGGTTGCTCTGACGGGGCACTCTGAAAGGCGCATATCAAACTCCGGTTACAAAATTGTGCCTACTGGACTCGCCAACCCGCTCATGTAAAAAAGAGTTTGCTTGAAGATGAGAATAGCGCACCTCGCTTGAGATTGTGCGAGAGAGATTTCTGCTCGCGGAAGCGATCGCTGCAATCCTTCTGGCACTCGATTCCCGAAACGACTGAGGCTAGAAACTATGATTGTTGAATATACGCGGTACAAAATTGATTCGACGCGGCGCGAAACTTTCGAAGCGGCCTACACGAAAGCCGGCGTTTCGCTCGAAGCTTCCAGCCATTGTTTGGCTTACGAATTCTCACGGTGCACGGAAGATCCAGATCACTACATCCTTCGAATTGAGTGGGATTCCGAAGAGGGACACTTAAGGGGGTTTCGACTCAGCCCAGAATTCAGGGCCTTCTTCGCGACGGTACAGCCTTTCGTAAAAGACATTGAAGAGATGCGTCACTACGAAGTGCTGTCAACAAGCACGAAAAGCAAGCAAAAGTCTAAGCAACAGTGATGCGTGTCCAGGGCCCATTTACCGGCGCGAAAGTATCCACGATAGGCTGTTCGGCATCGCCGACAATCTCTTAGTGCCTGGAAACACATCGCGGGGCGGGCTACGAAGGCAACGGCCCGGTCTTGCAGGCGGACTGGCAAATGAATCGACATCTCTCCGCTCACGTCGACTACATCTACGTCTTTAACGGTCCATTTGGACAGCAAGCTACTCACGGCACATCAGGTATGAGTTATGTGTCGCCGTCGCTCACCTACGAGTTCTGACTTGGCAAGCGAGCACGTGCCGAAAAGAAAGCATGGCTGTTTGGAGAAACTAGATGGCTCGAATCTTGATTTCAGTCAATGATCAAAGCAATTGGAAGTTTTCGGAGCCCATGACTCGGTCTATTTTTTAGCCGACGGACCGGAAACCTGCAGGCTCAACGATTCCGTGACGCTTTCATCCAGTTTTCGCCGGTCCGCGGCGGCTTCCTGTCCAAGACGAGCTTCGCTCTCCTTGCGGGCTTGGACTACCACTGTGAGTTCGTCGCCGGGGTTGTTCCGCAGGGCATTTTCGGCATGCAGCAAACAGGCAAAGACAAAGCGCTCGGGCTGTCGTTGTTTTCGCAAGAATTGGGCGTAGTTGAACCAGTCGGAGGCCGTGCTGCGCGCATCGCCAAGCGCCGCATCGAGTGGCAGCGCGCGCTGATAGGATTGGGCCGCTCCGCGAATGTCGCCCTGTTTCTCCTGCAAATCGGCGAGATGAACGAGGGCGAGGCTTTCCAGCGCCTTCTCGCCAGCCTTGTCCGCAAAACCAGTAGCCGCGTTGTAACCCTTGGAAGCGTCGCTCGCGTGATTGATCGCCGCATCCGCGTCGGCCACTTTGATGAGGGCCGCGAGCACTGGGCCGGTATCGGCTGCATTCTTTTGGTGGCGAGCTGCGATGGTCTCCAAGTACACGCGATAGTGGCGGGCAGCAGCCTGTAGTTCGCCTTGTTGATCGAGAGCCTGCGCGAGATAGAGCTGTGCGTTGGATTGTGTTGGGTCGGCGTCGACCGCGCGTTGCCAGTTGTCGACCGCTTCTTCGTCATTCCCCAGGCGATGCGCCAGCATTCCATAATTAACCAGGGCGTCGGCGTTTCGCGGCCACCGCGCGATGATCTTCTGGAACTGCACGTAGGCATCAGTGTAGTGCCCCGATTCAATCAAGCTGCGCCCGTAGGATTCTTGCACAGCGAGATTTGCGGGATTGACGGCGGCGGCGCGTTTCATGGCCGCGAGCGCGGCGTCGTGCTGCCCGGCAAGCTGCTCGGCGCGGGCGAGCCGCACTTGCACCGAACTGTCATTGGGATTCAAGGCCGCGGCGCGCTGAAGCGCTGGGAGAGCGCTTGCCTCGCTGGACCACCAGAAGTGAAGCTGGTCCACGCCAGCCCAGACGAATAACAGCGCCACCGTCGCGATGCGAAGTGTGCGAGCGGCTGGAGCACGGCCAGATAACCAGCGAGCAGCCGCCGCAAAACTGTTCTGCTTCTCGTCACCGGCGCGCGGCGATTTTTGTTGGGCGTCCAAGAGTAGTGCGGCGACGCGCGAATCGCGCAACTTCCAGATGGCGCCGTCGAGAATGAAGTGATGGATATTGACCAGGGCGGTGAACGTCAGAAAGCTGGCCGCGAAATCGACGTGAAAAACGCGGCTGACAATCCATGGTCCAGGGATAAAGAGTGCGATCCCACCGGCAATCAATGTCACAAGATAACGGGAAAACGACCAACGGGAATCGCCGCCGGCGCGGGCCTCTTTTTTCTGGTAGTAACTGGTGATCCACAAATACTGCGTGGAATGCAGCACAGCAAGTAGTCCACTGCTGTAACGAGTCTGCGGAATTTCTCGGCCGCTGATGAGCTCGATCATCGCGGGCAGAAGAAACCACAGAAATTGAGTTGCCGTGAGCGTCATGACCGGAAGAATTGTCCGGAAACTGCTTCTGCGAGCCAACGAGACCAAGGCCCAACCGCTGGCGCCGACAAAAAACAGCGCCAAGGCTGCCCGAGCGGGAAGGGTGAATTTAGCTGCGAGCCCCAGAGAAAAGATAAGCGCATCGCCAGATGCCCCGGTGTGGAAGCTCAGCATCAACAAAATGTAGGAAGCGATAAACGAAAGGCGAAGCGCTCGGCGTTCCGCCTCCGTGGGTGAGACGCCCGCGCGCCGGGAGAACATCATCAGCAATCCGAAATTTTGCCCGGTGTAATGCCACGGGCTCCAGCAAATATAGAGCGTGAAAATCCAGGGAAGCAGCGCGTACCAGAAGTGCGTGACGACTCCGGCCAGCGCGAGCAGCAGAGCCACGTGCACCGTATAGATCCGGTATTTCTCGAACTCATCGCGTGTGTGGTAAGCGCGATAGACCGTAGCCATGAAATGCGGATAGTTGGAGAGCAGCGCGAGAAAGTAGAACACCACGCTCCAGCCGCGCCCGTAGGAATTTGCAAAATAAAATCCCGCAAGCAACAGCGGCGCGGACCAGGCGCCGCAGCCGACCGTCAGATCAATCCACGGGCGATAAATCCACGGACTCGGCGGGGGCGAGGGCGGTGCAGGCCTTGAAGCGCGCTCCTCTGGAGGAGTTATAGTGATTGTTCCCATGCCCTTGCAGAGTAACGCAGGCGCGCCGCACCTTGGCACGGAGGAGCACGCACGCATGCGGAATCGGTTACTTGTCCTTGCGAACGGGCTCCCGGTAAGAGCGCTTCAGAAAACCCCAAGGAAGCGCAGAAACAATCCTGCTAGTGCTCCGCCGAGCATTGGACCGATGACCGGAATAGGCGAGTAGCCCCAATCGGAGCCACCCTTTCCGGCGATCGGCAGAACGGCGTGCGCAATGCGTGGACCCAAGTCGCGCGCTGGATTGATGGCATAGCCGGTGGTGCCACCCAGGGAAAGCCCGACGCCCCAGACCAAGCTGCCCACAAGATAAGGACCCAATCCAGCGGCAGGACCCGTCGCCGCCACCTTCTTCGAAAAAATCGCGCCAATTACGAAGACGAGAACAAACGTAGCGCATATTTCACTGAATAAATTCGCCGCAAGGCTACGGATGGCAGGCGCGGTGCAAAAACAAGCGAGCTTAGCGGTAGCATCCGGAGTTTCTTTCCAATGCGGCAAATAGTGGAGCCAGACAAGAGTGGCTCCCACGATAGCGCCGAGGAGTTGCGCCGCAAGATAGGGAGCGAGCTTCCCGAAGCTTGCGTCACGCACTGCGAAGCCAATCGTGACTACGGGGTTCAAGTGCGCGTCATTGCTTCCACCGGCAATCGAAACGAAAACACCGGCCATGACCGCAAAGGCCCAGCCTGCCGTGATGACTATCCAACCGCTGCCTTCGGCTTTCGAGCGCTTCAAGAGAACTCCGGCGACAACTCCATTGCCTAGTAGCACGATAATCATGGTGCCCAGGAATTCGCCAAGAAAAGGGGAAGTCATTCAACCATCTCCTTTGAATGGAATTGGCCTGTAACAATACGCCGTCCCACGCTTCAAGAATCAACCCAATCGAACGACCGCATGACAGCCTTCTTCCACTGTTTGTAAAGCTCCTCGCGCTCCGCCTCCGCGAAATGCGGCGTCCAAGTCCGGTCTACGGCCCAATTCGTTCGCAGTTCGTCCGACCCTGAAAAAAATCCAACAGCAAGGCCTGCAGCGTACGCTGCACCTAGCGCGGTTGTCTCTTGAATTACTGGCCGCACGACTTCGCGATTCAAAATATCCGCCTGAAACTGCATCAGGAGTTCGTTCACGACCATCCCGCCGTCGACGCGCAGCGACGTCAAAGCGATCTGCGAGTCTTTTTCCATCGCTTCCACCACCTCGCGTGTTTGAAAGGCGGTTGCTTCCAGAACCGCCCTCGCCAGATGGCCTTTGTTGGCATACCGCGTTAACCCGGCAATGACGCCGCGCGCATTTTCTTTCCAATACGGCGCATACAGCCCGGAGAACGCTGGAACAAAGTAGATTCCCCCGTTGTCTTTCACGGTGCGTGCCAGCGTTTCAACGTCGGAGCTTTTCTGGATCATCCCGAGATTGTCGCGGACCCATTGCACCAGCGCTCCCGAAATCGCAACCCCGCCCTCCAGGGCGTAACACGCTGGAGCGCTCCCCATCTTGTACGCGACCGTCGTCAGCAAACCGAAGTTAGATGGCACGATGCGCTTGCCCGTGTTCATCAAGAGAAAGCAGCCTGTTCCGTAGGTGTTTTTCACTTCGCCTGGGCTGAAACAAGCTTGCCCGACCAGCGCAGCCTGTTGATCGCCAAGAATGCCCGCCACTTCAACGCCCGCGACAACCGGCAGCGTAGCCACGCCGTACACCTCACTGCTCGACCGCACCTGCGGCAGTATCCCCCGCGGAATCTCGAACGCCGACAGCAACTTTTTATCCCAATCCAGTGTTTGAAGATTTAGCAACTGCGTCCGGCTTGCATTGGTCACGTCGGTTGCGTGTACGCCGCCCTTCGGCCCGCCCGTCAAATTCCAGACGAGGAACGTGTCGACATTTCCAAAGAGCAGCTCACCCGCTTCCGCTTTCCGTTGCGCGCCGGGGACATGTTTCAACAGCCAGCGCAACTTCAAGCTGCTGAAGTACGTACTAAGCGGAAGCCCGGTTTGTGCGCGGAAGCGGTCTTGTCCGCCGTCGCTCGCAAAATGTCCGACGTCTTCGGCGACGCGGGTATCCTGCCAAACGATTGCATTTGCGATCGGCCGGCCCGTTTGCCGGTCCCACACAACGGTTGTTTCTCGCTGATTCGTTATGCCGATGGCGGCGAGGTCAGAAGCGCGCAGACCGCGCTGTTCGAGAGCTTCGCCGATCACTTCTTGCGTGCGGCGCATGATTTCCAGCGCGTCGTGCTCTACCCATCCGGGCCCCGGAAAGATCTGCTCGTGTTCCTTTTGCGCGACCGCAACAATGCGCGCCGTTTTATCAAACACCATAAACCGCGTACTAGTTGTGCCCTGATCAATCGCTCCGATGTAGCTTTTCAAGAGAATGGCCCTTCCTGGCCGCGATGCATTCTACGACGGAAACCATTTATCTAACTGTCCTTCATGTGCGCCTTTTCCCCGTACCCTGCATCTAATTGTATGGGATGAGAAAAGGGAGAAAGAGAGAGTAGTTTATGAATAAAAACATATATCAAAAGGGAGCGCTTCTGCTTGGCGCACTGGCCGTGGCTTCACTTATGCCGCTCGCTTTGAAGGCAGCCGCAAACAGCGCGTCCGCAGCCTCGGATCCTTCTGCAGTTGTTATGACGGTTACAGCCAAGGCCAAAAAGGATGCAGAACCGCCCGCGGTAACCAAAGACGATGTCGAACTTTATCAGGGCAAGGAACGCGTCCAGGTCGCGAACTTCAAGCGCGGAGAAACTCTCTATCTGGCCGTGCTCATTGATGATTCGCTCCGGAGCACCATTGCCAATCAATGGAGCGATCTCCGCGCGTTTCTCGTGGCACAACCGCAAACCACTTACGTCGCAGTAGCCTACGCGCGAAATGGCTCAGCCATGGTCGTTCAGGATTTCACAACAGACCATGAACTAGCGGCAAAGGCCCTCCGCATACCATTGGGCCGCCTCGATGCTGCATCGAGTCCATATCTCGCAGTGCAGGATTGGATCAAGCGTTGGCCCGTCTCCGGAGAACGCAGTTCTATCATCCTGTTCTCTTCGGGCATTGATTATTTCCGCGGAGGCCCCGCTACTCTTGATCCCGATCTCGATACGACTATCGCCCACGCTCAGAAGCAAAACATCAACATTTGGACGATCTACGCTCCCGATTCAGGCCGTGTTGGCCGCGGCTCGTTCCGTGCCTTCAACTGGCAATCGAACTTGGACCGTCTATCGCAACAGACTGGCGCCGAGTCGTACTCACTAGGTCTCGGAGCGCCCGTCAACCTGAAGCCGTATTTCGACCGAATCCAGATGAACCTTAACAACCAGTATCTGCTTGCCTTCGTGGGCGATGGCGGCCACAAGGGTAAGTATGAGTCCGTGAAAGTGACCTCAGAACTTCGGGGCGTCGGATTCCTGTCGCCCTCCGAAGTGTTTCTGCCGGCAGTGCGCTAGTTCGTTCCAGTGCTCTGCTTACCAAGTCGAAATAGGCGCGGGCCGCAAGCTCCCGCGCCTTTTCATTTCCGCGCGCCTCTTGTAAGTTTATTTTTCCATCGGGCCAATGGTCCTCGGCATCTAAGACTGCGACGAAAGAAAGGGAGTTACGCTCATGAATAAAAATCTAAAATGGGAGGGGACTCTGTTGTTAGCGGCGGTGGCTTTGGTGGTAGCTGCAACGCCGCTCACATCAAAAGCAGCGGCGACAGATGCTCCCGCGGTGACGATGACTGTCACGGCGGTGGGCAAGAAAGACAAACAACCGCCCCCACTCACTAAAGATGATGTGCAGCTGTATCAGGGCAAGGAACGGATACAAGTGGCGGACTGGAAGCGCGGGGACGCGCTCTTCCTGGCTGTGCTCATCGACGATTCGCTCGAAAGCACCGTCGCAAGCCAGTGGAACGATTTGAAGGCATTTTTCATGGCGCAGCCGGAGAACACCTACATCGCCGTTGCTTACGCAAGGAACGGCTCAGCCATGGTGGCCCAGGACTTCACCAAGGATCACGCTCTTGCCGGCAAGGCACTGCGCATCCCTTTGGGCAATGCGGGCGCATTTACGAGTCCGTATCTCACGCTCCAGGACTGGATCAAACGCTGGCCCGAATCCGGGGAGCGCAAGTCCATCATTTTGTTTTCCTCGGGTGTCGATTATTTCCGCGGCAGCTTCGATCCCATCGATCCTGATCTCGATACAACTGTTGCGCACGCCCAGAAACAGAACATCAACATTTGGACCATTTACGTTCCCGATGCCGGGCACGTCGGCCGCCGCGAATTTCGCGTGTTCAACGCGCAATCGAACCTAAGCCGCCTTTCGGAAGAGACGGGCGCCGAATCTTACTATCTCGGTTTTGGCTCGCCGGTTACCTTGAAACCGTACTTCGACGAAATCCTGATGCACCTCAACAACCAATACCTGGTCAGTTTTGTGGGCAACGGCGGAAAGAAAGGAAAGTTCGAACGCGTGCGCGTGGTCTCCGAGGTTCCAAACGTGGAGTTCCTGACGCCTTCGGAAGTGTTTCTGCCCCCCGTAGACTAAAACTGAAGCCAGAAAACACAAGACAAATCCAGCGAGGCGCGAGCCGGAGGTTCGCGCTTTTTGCTTTTCTTGGATAGAGCTTGTCTCTTTTCTTGCGCTCGGGCTAAACTAGCGCCCGTTGACGCCGGTTCGTTAGGCCAAGAATATTCGCTCTATTGAATCGGTTTAAATGCCACTGCTCGTTTGGCGTTGCAACGGAGATCATGATGATTCCGCACGGCAAGAAAGAGAATTTCTTTTCGCGATGCATCGCTCGGATTGCCAGAGAGGGAAGAGGTTTGTTTGCTGGCTTGAGCCTGGTTGCTGCGCTCCTCGCAACCGAAACGATCGCAGCACCCGTTTCACACGCCGATGACGGTATTACGTTGCGCGAAGGATGGGCGGTGCAATCTTCCGCGAAGGTGAGCGCTAGCGCTGAAGACGTCTCCACATCCGGCTTCGACTCTTCGAGCTGGTATAAAACATCCGCTCCGAACACGGTGTTCGCCGTCCTTGTCGAGAACGGCGTGTACAAGGATCCGTACTTCGGCATGAACCTGCGCTCCGTTCCCGGAGTGTCTTACGCCATCGGATCTCAATTCGCCAACCAGGAGATGCCGGAGAATAGCCCGTTCGCTGTCCCGTGGTGGTACCGCAAGGAGTTTGAAGTCCCCGTGCAATTTAGTGGAAAAACAGTCTGGCTCGCTTTTCGCGGAATCAACTACCGCGCCGACATGTGGATCAACGGGAAAAAAGTCGCGGGCTCGGACCAAGTGGTTGGCGCGTTTCGCCGCTATGAGTTTGATGTAACGCCGTTCGTCAAAGTGGGCGCGAAGAATGTCGTGGCCGTAGAAGTCTCCGCGCCGCATGCCAATGAGCTGGGAATCACATGGGTGGACTGGAATCCCACCCCGCCTGATAAGGACATGGGTCTCTGGCAAGAAGTGGTTCTTTCCGCGAGTGGGTCGGTTTCGTTGCGGCATGCCGCGGTCGAAACGAAACTCGATTTTCCCGCGACCGACAAAGCGCGCTTGACCGTGCGCGCCCAGCTACAAAACACATCCAATGCACCCCTCAAAGGAATTCTCAAGGGAGAAATTCTCGGCGCCGCCTCGCCCATCGAGTTCTCTCAAAACGTGGAACTCAAACCCGGCGAACATCGCGCCATCGCCATCACCCCGGATCAAGCCGCATCACTGAACGTGCAAAATCCGCATCTTTGGTGGCCTTACCAAATGGGCGAGCCTTATCTTCACAAACTCACGCTCGAATTTGTTCCCGACAAAGGCCCGGCATCCGACAAGCAAACCATCGCATTCGGCATCGTCCAAACCGATTCCGACCTGACCCCTGACGGCTACCGCCTCTTCAAAGTCAACGGCAAGCCCGTACTCGTGCGCGGCGGCGGCTGGGCGCCGGATATGATGCTGCGCATCAACCAGTCGCGCCGCGAGGCGGAGTTCCGCTACGTGAAAGAGATGGGCCTCAACACCATCCGGCTCGAAGGCAAGCTCGAAGACGAAACGTTCATGGAGCGCGCGGATCGCGAAGGCATTCTGGTCATGGCTGGATGGTGCTGCTGCGATGCCTGGGAAAAATGGGGCAAGTGGGGCGACGAGAACAAGCGCGTCTCTGTCGACTCGCTCCGCGATCAGATTCTGCGCCTTCGCAGCCATCCCAGCCTTCTCGTTTGGCTGAATGGCAGCGATAATCCGCCACCCCCCGATCGCGAAAACGCCTACCTCCAAATTGAAAAGGAAAACAACTGGGCGAAGCCCATCATTTCTTCAGCGACCGCCAAGAAGACCGAGCCTACCGGAGAGAGCGGCGTGAAAATGTCCGGCCCCTACGAATACGTCTCCTCGAACTACTGGCTGCTGGATACCAAAGCCGGCGGCGCCTACGGATTCAACACGGAAACGAGCCCCGGCCCCGCCGTTCCGCCTCTCGAAGAGTTGAAATCCATGTTTCCGCCCGACAAGCTTTGGCCCATCAACGAATTTTGGGATTTCCACGCTGGCGGCGGCAAGTTCAAGAACATTCAAGTCTTCACCAATGCTCTCGAGAACCGCTACGGCAAGGCGAAAGACGTCGCCGACCTCGCCCGGAAGTCTCAGGCCATGACCTACGAAGGCCAGCGCGCCATGTTCGAGGCCTACGGCCGCAACAAGTACAAATCTACGGGCATCATTCAGTGGATGCTGAACAACGCGTGGCCGGGATTAATCTGGCATCTCTATGATTACGATTTGCGCCCAGCCGGCGGCTATTTTGGCTCGAAGAAAGCTCTTGAGCTCGTTCACGTGCAGTTTTCGTATGACGACCGCACTGTCGCCATTGTCAATGGGAAGCAGGACGCCCTTAAGGGGTTGAAGGTCGTCGCCAAGATTTTCGACACCTCCATGAAAGAACGTTTCACCCACGAAGAAGTTTCCGATGTCGCGTCGGATGGCGTGACCAAGGCCTTCCGAGTTTCTGAACCTGAAGGTATCACTCCCACTTACTTTTTAGATCTTCAACTCTTTTCCTCGTCAGGCGAATTGCTCAGCCGCAATTTCTACTGGCTCTCCTCAAAACCGGACGTTCCCGACTTCGGCAAGACGGAGTGGTACTACACGCCGCTGACTGAATTCGCGGATTTCGCAGCTCTACAGGATCTTCCGAAAGCCACGGTCAAGGCCTCGATGACCGTCTCCAACGCCGCCAATGAGTCCGCCGCCCGCGTCACCGTGGAAAACACCAGCTCCGGCCTCGCTTTTCTCGTTCGTCTACGCTTGCTGAAAGGCCAAGACGGCGCGGAGGTTTTGCCAGTCTTCTTCGACGACAACTACATCTCGCTGCTCCCCGGCGAGAAACGCGAAATCAAAGTTCACGTCAGAAAAAGCGACCTCGGCGCAGCCAAACCCGTCCTCGCCATCGACGGTTTCAACGTCGCCCCTATGCAGCTTCCCTAGCGCCCCGTCTCGGAAAATCGGCGCGATTTTCGGTTGCGGGTAAGTTTCTGACTTCGGCGTCTACCAGGACCTGATTCCATCGTGCTTCCAAATGCCCAACCGGATTATGGCGTCGTCTACCGTCCTCAGAAACTTGCAACAGCCGCAGTTTCGGTCGGACACGTTTCGAATATTGGCAGCAGCCGAGCGATTTCCAACGCCCGCTTCAAGTTCGGACCGAGATTACAAAGCTTGAGGTTTCCGCCTTTGGCTTTTGTTCTTCGATGCACTTCGATGAGTGCGCCGAGGCCGGCGCTGTCAACATAGTTGACGTGCTCCAGATTGATGACCATCCGTGTGACTCCGGACGCAAGCAGATTGTCGATCATTGAACGCAACCCGCTGCTCTCATCTCCGAGCACAAGGCGGCCTTTGAGCGCCAGAAGGTAGATTCCATTCATCTCACGCTGTGTTATTTCCAAAGGCATCGTTTGCCTCCCCAAGGCCCATTACGCGAATTTGCAATCCATCCATAGTAGCCTCCAGGCTCCCGATACCAAAGGCTTGACTCTTGCGGGCACTTCAACTTGACGAGATCGCTGTTACTCACGAGTCTGTCTAGCTTAGTCCAGCAGTCGAAGGGCTTACCCATTTCACTTGCTTGCACCGTGCGCGGAGCCTGTCATCAACTGGGTGCTAATTATTAGTCTCAACTTCGGTTGGGGGAATCAGCTACGCCTTCATTAACATTTTCCACGCGGGCGGCTGGCAAGTGGGGTCACATTCCCACCTTGCATCAATGCGGCTTGAATGTCTTCCCGGTCTCAAGCAGCGTCTTCAGGCGGGATAGAATACGTGGCCATCCATCGGCGCAGGCAGCGTAAGTGGGGTCATCCTCGGCCCACTCGTCATGCGTCACTGTTACTTTGGTGGCTTCGGTCTCGGGCACCAGTTCGATAGTTGCGCGTGACGCCTTATCATTTTGGCCCATTGCGAAGGTGTACTGAAAGACTTTTGGCGGCTCAAACTGCAGGACCTTCCCTCGGACGTAGGTCATGGGCTTGCCATCGGGTCCCGCGCCCACCCATGCGAGCAAGCCACCAGGCTTAAACTCCGCTTGAAACTCAGCGCCCGAGAAGATGACGCGGTTCGACTCCGGCGACACAAAGCCTTCCCACACCTTCTCCGGCGTGGCGGCAATGTAGAAGATATATTTCAGTGGTGCTTGGGCCATGATTGCTCCTGATTCTCTTACGCCATCTTATATCCACAGGCAAAAACCCAACAAGGCAGTAGTTCCATTGGTTCTGCCTGATTGCTCGCATTCTGTTTCCGCGCGCCGCCGCAGTGAAGGTGGCCCATCCAGTGATGCTACGGCCCATTGCCGCGGCCAAGAAAAAGAATGACCCGCATCGATGCCCACAAGATCGTTATCGGAAACTGATCCACTACCCGATTTTCCTTTACAACCTCTTTGCTTTTTGATATAAGAACAACTAGGTAATAGTGCGAAAGGCGGCGGCTCTACGCCGCCTTTTCCTTTTTGGGTCCTGTTCTAGCTCGAATCTCAAATATTCCTGGTCGTCGTAACCTCTTTAGAATCAACATCTGCAGCCGGTCCGCAATTGTTGATTCTAAAAGACTTACAGAAAAGCTAAATTCTTTAGATGCAACACTTACAAAAACCGGGGGAGGGAGTAGACCTGGAGCAAGCTGGAAATGATCGCAGTGCGCTCAGTCAGAGCTTCCGTGAGCCACGTCTCGTGTCGAATCTCGAATCACCAGCTCCGGATTCATCTTCTGTCTTACGGCGTTCCACTCCCGCTTCTCAAGCCCTGCTTTGATTCCTTCCATCACGATATTCACGGCATTTGTTCCCATAGCCTCCAGAGGCTGGCGCACCGTTGTCAGTGATGGCGCGCTCAAAGCGGACATCGCCACATCGTCAAAACCCGTCACCGAACACTGTTCCGGCACTTTGATTCCCGCTTTCGTCAAAGCGCGAATCGCGCCCATCGCGGTCAGGTCGTCAAAAGCCATCAGGGCCGTAAATTTCTTCTTTTTTTGAAGCAACTCCTCGGTCAGCCTGTGGCCGCCCTCGAAACCGGAGTTGGGATCGAACGAATCCGGAAGTTGCAGTACCAGCGCGGGATCGATCTCGATACCCGCGGTGTGCGCGAACTTCTGTACGCCGCGCCAACGCGGAGCGCTGTCAATCAGCATCTTCGGCCCGCGAATGAACGCAATCTTGCGATGTCCGAGCTGGTGTAGATGTTCGAGCGCCATCCGCCCGCCAGTCTCGTTGTCCACCATCACGGAACTCACCGTGTCGCCCGGCAGCTCCCATCCTATCGTGGCCGCCGGAATGTTGCGCTTGCTCAAGTCGGCGAGCACATGAATGTCCACGACCAGCCAGTTGGCCACCACAATGAGCCCTTCCACGTGATGTTCGAGAAGCATTTCGAGGTAGCGCTCGAAACGGTTGCGCTGGTTGTGCGCGTCCGCAAAAATCGGAACGTATGACGATTGATACAAGGTGTTTTCAATCCCGCGCAGAACAGGCGTGCAGAAAGGATCCGTGATGTCGAAGAAAACCAGCCCCACAGTGTGGCTGCGCTTGCTGCGAAGAAACCGCGCCATCGCGTTCGGGCGATAGCCAAGCTTCTTAGCCACTTCTTCAATCCGTTTTTTTGTGGCGGGAGCGATATAGCGGGCCAGCGGCGCGTTGTTCAATACGATCGAAACTGTTGCAGGAGAGAAGCCGCTATCTTCCGCGACATCCCGCATCGTCACCATCTGGTTTTTGCCGCTTGCGCGCTTCAAGTGGAGGCCTCTAGGATTGCCTTCATTCTGCCAGAGTTCGTCCATTTCCGATAAGAGAACGGTGCAGTAACACGCAGCTATTCAGCAGGAACATCAAAGGATAAAGGTTCGCGAAACCACTTCGTCTTCCATGCCCCAAAAGCGATCCCCGCCACCATCCAAATGGTTCCCACGATTTTCGCCGGGACGCTCAGATTCCACCACAAGCCCAGGCAAACGAAAAAGCCCACTACCGGGAGCACGAAATGAGTCAGCTTCTTTTCCGGCTGCTTCACGAAGTAGTGCACGAAGGACGAAGCATTCACGCCCATAAACGCGATCAGGGCGCCATAATTCAGCAGCTCGATTCCTTTCTCAAACGTCAGAAAAAAAGAACCCACAAGCACGATCACCCCGATGAAGACGACATTATTTCGAGGAACCTGGTGCTTGGGGTCCACTTTTCCAAAAAACGATTTTGGCAGCGCATTGCTCTTTCCCATGCCATAGAGCAGCCGCGCCGCACCAATCTGTGCGCCCATGCCCGATCCAAAATTCGCCACCAAAAGGGTCGCGCCGAGAATCGTAAAAAGTGGCGCCCAGGTCCGCGCCGCCGCATAAACATACGCGGTATCCTGATTCGGAAACGGTTCCGACGCCGGCCACACCAGCTGCGCCACATAAACTTCCGACGCTGAAAGAAGGCCGACGGCCAAACACGTCAAAACCGTGGCCAGCATAATATTTCGCCGCGGATTTTCCGCTTCCTCGGAAAGCGTAGAAATTCCGTCAAATCCAATGTAGGTCAGCACGGCCAGCGATGTACAACCAAACAAATCGCTAAACGTGAATGTCTTTGGATCGTAGAACGGCCGTGTAAAGAAGCCCGGGTCGCTATGCGAATGCCCGAAAATGTATCGAATCGCCGTCACAAAAACAATGACGACGACTCCGCTCATCAGCGCTGCCAAGGTTGCGTTGACTCGCGCCGACGTTTTAATCCCCTGCATATTCAAAAGTGTGAAGACGACAGCAAAAAATATTTTCCATCCCCACACCGGCAACCCCGGCGCAAATTCGTGCGCTTGCCCCGCGCACCAAATCGTGCAGATCAGCGGGTTCACGATGTAATCCATCACCATGCTCCACCCGGTGACGTACCCCGCCGCCGGATGAATTTCGCGCGCCACATAGGTAAACGCCGAGCCCGCGCTTGGATAAACTCGCGCCATTCGCCCGTAACTCACCGCCGTGCACAGCATCGCCACCATCGCGATCAGAATCGCCGTGACCACGTGCCCATGCCCGCGATCGCTCAGCGCGCCGAACGCAGACATCGGAGCGACAGGCTGCAGCACGATGATGCCGTAAAGAAGTAGGTCCCAGAGGGTGAGCGTACGCCGCAGTTGCGGCCCGCTGCCCGTGCTTGCATCGTTGCTCAAGCACCTCTCCTTTTTGCGGGCGCGTTATATTTCGGGCCGAGCACCACAGCGCGCGTCAAATTCTTCGGCACATCGGGATTCAGCCCCTTGCGCAAACCAACTGCCAACCCCAGCAGCTGCGCCGGAATCGCCGTCATTGCCAGGCGCGCATACTCAGGTTGATTCAAGCCCAGGTCGATCAGCAAATCGCTGTCGCGGCGCAACTCCGGTGTCGCGCGGTTCGCGACAACAAATGTGGCAGCGCCCAGTTTTTTCAGTTCGCCAACAAGCAAGCTTTCCTCTTCCGCCGCGGCATCGGAAACAAGAAATGTAATCAATGTGTCTTTGCCGGCGATCGATTTCGGCCCATGACGAAATTCCAAGGTGTGATACGCCTGCGCGTAGGAGGAAGACATCTCCGTTAGTTTCAGCGCGGCCTCCTTAGCGAGCCAGTAATGCGCGCCTTGCCCCAAAAATACAAAATCTGCGAATCGCCGCTTCGTTCCAAACGCCCGAATCTTATCAGCACTCGCAGCAAGCCAAGCCGCCGTCTTTTGCGGCAATCCTTCGAGCGCCGCTGCAAGTCCGTTATCACCCGCAAATCTCGCGCCCAACCTTTCGAAGAGCAGCAGGATCGAAGTAAATGATCGCGTCATCACCATGCTCTTCTCGTCGGCCCAAGGCAGCTTCAGGGTATGGGTGCAAATTTCTTCCAGCACGCTGTTCTCGCTGCAAGTCACGCCCAGCGTTAGAACCTCCGCGTTCGCCTTCAACCATTCCGCCGCGCGCAAAACTTCCGTCGTCTTCCCCGAACGCGAAACGAGCACCACTTGCCGCGCGCCAGTCCGCTGCATTACCTCGTGCGGCGCGAAAAGCAACTCCGACGCAGGCACTGCCGTGCACCTCGCCTGAAGAAGTGTCGCCCACTGCGCCGCGATCGTCCGCGAAAGGTAGTAGCTCGACCCACAAGCGACAAACAGCCAGCGCTGCCGTGCAGAAAATATTTGAGAAACCTCAAGCAGTTCGGCGTTCTTCTCGAATTGCCGCGCCGTTTCCAGCCACGTTGCCGGCTGAGACAAAATTTCCTGCTCTGTTTGACATCCCGCAACCCGGAAGGCGGACCCTCCGGCACGCACAGTCCCCGCGGTTTTTTTCAACACTCTTCGCTTGTCTTTTTTCACTCGCGGCCCAAGTTCCTTTCGGTTCGCTCGGCTTCCACGGCGCCATCCGGTCTTTTTCAGCCGAAGATCGAGACTATTATCCCTGCTTGCCAGAATTATTGAACCGTTTGAATACAGGGATTTTCCAGTAAGTCCGCGATTTGCGCAAGCCCATAGTTTCGCGACTCCTTCGCTACTCGAGGTAAATCCCGTCTCATACACCTACATTTCGGTGAATAGTACCTGTCCTTCCGTACAGTAAGAAAAATTTCCACAGTCAGTATCTCTTGGTTAAAGTTCCCTCACTTTACCCAAAGCGCTCGCCACTCGCCCGTAGTCTAATATACGTAGCACCTCGTCCCAGCCGAGGGCCAAGGGTATGGACGAGAAAACGGGTATGACCAGTCGTAGCCCCACCAAGGTCGTCTTGTGGCATGTGCTGGGCTTCTTGCTCGCCTTTTTCGTTGCTTACTGGCTGCGGCCTTTCTCACTCGATCCCGATCCTGTTCTTCAAGGCTATCTCCAGGTCATCTCCGCGCTTTTGGCTTTCGTTTTCGCTGCGCTGGCCTTTGTCCGTTTTCAGGGCACGCAGGATCGCATTGCGCTGATTCTCGGCGGCGGCTATCTTCTTTCCGGCGCCGTGCTCTCGGCCTCCAGCGTTCTCTTCTTCCAGTTTTCCCAAGACTCTCCTGCTCGCGCCACTTGGGCGCCCGTCGCTTGGTGGCTCAGCCGTGTGACTTTGGCGCTGTTGCTCCTCTTCGCGCTCCTCGCGGAACGCTTTATCCCTCGCTCGCGGCACACCAAGGTGGAAATCGCTGGCGCTTTGTTGTCGGTGATCGCTTTCACTTATCTGATTACCGCCGCTCTTCGCCGCCTTCCGCCGGAAGTCTCACGCCACCCGGGCTCTTTCGTGCCCAGTCCGCAGCAACTTCTCCCGGGCATCATTTTTCTAGCGGCGGTGATTTGGTATCGCCGCCGCCTTGATTCCGAAGACTCTGCCTTCGACCGCACCATCTACGCCGCCGCCTGGATGAACTTCGCCGCTCAGCTCGCTGCGTGCCAGTCGGAGCGCCTTCTCGATGCGCCTTTCGTGCTGGCCCAAATCCTTACCGTGAGCAGTTACGCTCTCGCCCTCGGCGGGGCGCTTCTCGATAACGCGCGCCTCTTTGAACAAGTCCGGCATCTCGCGGTCAGCGATCCGCTTACCGGCCTCGCCAATTACCGCCGCCTCCTCGACGTTCTCGAAAACGAAACCGAACGCACCAACCGCACCGGCAGGCCCTTCGCCGTTCTGCTTCTCGATCTCGACGGCCTAAAAAAAATAAACGACCGCTTCGGCCACCTGGTCGGCAGCCGCGCTCTTTGCCGCTTGGCCGCCATCTTGCGCATCCATTGCCGCGCAATCGATACCGCCGCGCGCTACGGCGGCGATGAATTCGCTCTGGTATTGCCCGAGACGAAGGACGCGGAAGCGCAGCATGTTGCGAATCGTATTCGCGTTGTCATGTCTGAGGACGAAGAAACACCGCCGCTGTCCGCGAGCATCGGCATTTCCATTTACCGCGGGGATGGCGAGAGAATCGAAAAACTGCTTTCCGAGGCCGACCAGGATCTCTACGCGGAAAAAGCCCGTCGCGTAAAGCGCGGTATCGCCGCATTCCATGCCCGCCGCCGCGCTCCAAAGACCTGATTCGCGCCCGTACTTGGCGCTGGCGCACTCCCGTTTAATACACGGCCCGCTTCTGGAGAGTTTCCTTCGTCGCCAGCGAATAGCGCGGCTCGGGCGCGGCCTTGTCCAAGAGTTGGCGCGAAACATATTCGCCGACTGCCGGCCCATGCTTGAATCCGTGCCCCGACCCGCCGCCGACGAACCACACATTTTCCATCTGCGGATGCCGGTCGATCAGAAAATCGCCGTTCGATGTATTTTCGTATTGGCAGACGCGCGTCTCGACCACTGGCGCATTCCGCATGGCCGGAAAACGGCTGGCCACATATTTCTGAACTACTTCCGCTTCTGCCGCTGTCGGCAAGCGCGATTGCGTGTCGGGATCGACGCGCTCGCCGTGATGATCGAGCGCAATTTTCAACCCGCGGCCTTCAATGTCCGGCATCCCGTAATACTCATCCTCCTGAAAAAGCCACGTCGGCAAAGCCGGCGGGGCAAATCTCTCATCTCCTGGGGGCACGCCGAAGAAGAAAACTTCCTGCCGGCTCGGAAAAATTCGGTGCCCAAGAATTTCGGGGAAAACTTTGCCGAGCCACGATCCACAAGCGAAGACAAACTGCCCCGCCGAAATCGTTTCGCCGTTGCTGCATTTGATGTTGTTCAATGGACCCGTTCCGCGCGGCGTCTCGACTAGAGCAATCCGAAAATCAACGCCCAGTTTCACAGCATCCTCGACAACCGCCGCAACCGCTCGCCGCGCCAGCAACACTCCGCTCTTCGGCTCCAAAAACCCTCGTGTTACGCGTTCAAACGAAATCTGCGGATAACGCCGCTCCAGCGCCGCTTTATCCATCTCTTCAAACGGCACTTCGCAGCGCTTCAAAGTAGCCATCGTCTGCCGTACGCGCGAATCATCTGCGCCCGCCAGCCACAACACGCCCGTTTCGTGAAACAATCGCTGTCCTGTCGCTACGCAAAAACTTTTCCACTGCGCCAGCGAGCGCTGTGACGACCGCGTATAAATCTCGTCCGTTCCATACCCCATTCGAATGATGCGCGTCTCCCCGCCCGAACTGGCCCTCGCATTGGATGGTCCATACGCATCGAGCAGTACCACGCGCTGCCCGCGCCGCGCCAAATGCCACGCGCTCCACGCCCCAAACACACCCGCCCCAACAATTGCCGTGTCGTACGTTTTCGCGGTAGCCATCGCCGTTGCATCCTATCCCATTTGTCCTGCGTCGCACAGGCACTCCTGCCTGTGCGGTTTTTTCATTCCAATCGATCCGCCTTTAAGGTAGTTAGCCAGTTCCCGGTAGCGGATGTGCTACCGGACACATGGACTTGAGGCAAATCAATGGACTTGCTTTTTCCCCAACTTGCTGACGACTAGTAGAATTGCGAACCAAAGAAAGAAATAGAGGACTGTATTGAGAATCGTTCCGACAATAGCGGTTGCCGCAAGCGAAGTCTGGTGACCGCCAGTAATTGTTGCGGCCACCACCAAACCGGGCGCCCCTAGCAAGGCTAAGCCGTCACCAACTGTGCGACGGGTTGAAGGAATTCGGCTTCCTTGTTCGAAAAGGAAACCAAACGTCGCGATTGCCGACGTAAGACAGGCAAACAAAAGGGCGTAACCGGGCACTCTGTTTTTGACCATCAACATTTCTCCTTGGCGACTGTAACTTAGTCCCGTCGCATTATTGAGTGTTGCCACATGGCTCGGACTCGAATCGAGTCCATCGTATACCCTGTCCTTACTAAATCCTCTCTAGCCGGGTTAGCGGGAACAGGCCCACTGCAAACCCCACTACCGTCTACAGTTTCCCCCGCGACCGGTGATACCATGCAACGTTCCGTTTGATGATCCTCGGAGGTTCGTGTGAAATCGCTGCA
>Ga0070765_100000659_pt1 | contig 20524 bp, 23 predicted proteins | sample HubBroMetageWFT5_FD_71516 | JGI IMG/M metagenome (GOLD analysis project Ga0070765, IMG submission 71516) | Warmed and freeze-thawed soil microbial communities from the Hubbard Brook experimental Forest, New Hampshire - Hubbard Brook CCASE Soil... | ecosystem: Environmental > Terrestrial > Soil... | reverse complement strand
CTACAAGTGGATGGTCGAGCTCGAGCAGGAGCAGGACTTCATCGGTCGCGAGGCGCTGCGCGAGATCGCAAAGCGCGGCGTCACCCGCAAACTCGTCGGCGTCGAGCTCGGCGGGGCGCGACTGGGCGCCTACAGCGACGGCTCGATGCCCGACTTCTTCCCCGTCATAAAGGACGGAACGCTGGTCGGCAAGGTCACCTCGGCCTGCTTTTCGCCGCGGCTGGAGAAGAACATCGGCTACGCGATGGTGCCAGTCGAGCACAGCGAGCTCGGGACCCAGCTCATAGTCGAACGCCCTGACGAGACGGTCTGCGCCGTCGTGGCCGACCGAGTGTTCTTCAAGCCCGAGCACGCCGAGGCGGAACTTGCGGCCGGCCCGGGCCACGCCGGGTAACCTCGCAACAACGCTCGCCGAGCTCGACGGCCATTCCTGCGGGACCGAAATGGCGCGCGGACTGGGAGCGACGTCTGCACGGTCGTGATCGTCATCCCCTCGGTCTCGGTGCCGTGCACGCGCAGGGCGAAGGAGCGGGGGCCTGCACTCGCTCCGGAGACCACACCGCTGGGAAGGGCTCTGGAGTCCTGGAGCTCAAACGCGCCAATGTCGCACGCGCTCTCGGAGTTGTCGGGGCGGGGATCGCCGCGCTGGTCGGTGGCCGGGCAGACGAGCGGGAACGCGGGTCCCTGGTCGATCGCGGGGCTTGTAGCTTCGACCGCGATCGTTTGGGTTGGACCGCCGTTATTGGCCAGCTGTTCGAGCTCTGGGTTGGCTTGCCGGCCCGGGCAGCCGAAGCTCCGGAATTGGAGGTTGAAGCCCCCGTCGTCGATCGGCCCGAGGCACCGCCCCGCTTGAACGATCGTGTTCGCCACGGTGAACGAGCCGCTCGCCACGGCGATCGAGCTCAGCGTGAAATTGGGGGGAAAGGGCGGTAGCGGCGGTTCTCCGCGATCGTCGCGTTGGTCACCGTGCCGCTGCCCGTGAGCTGGGCGATCCCGGAGTCAGCACCTGGGGCGCCGGCGTCGCCCGTCGGGCCAGGCGCACTGGTGGCGCCACCGCAGCCGATGCTATTACTCGCGCCGCCGGGGCCGCCGTTGCCACCGCAGCCCGCACGGTTGAGCGCGATGGTCGAGTTGAGCACGGTCAAGCCGGCGTCGGTGGCGATCCCGCCGCCGAAGCGGTGCATCAATCCGATGCTTCACGGGGTGTCGGCGCCGCACAGGCATCGACGGGTCGTTGCCAAGCGAGCAGGCCTGCGCGAGTGGCTCTTCGGTCCGGGTCGGCCGCCCCCATCCTGGTGAATAGACGTGTGGGGTACCCGACGGGCAGCGAGGTTTAGTGAAGTGCGCGCATGGTTTGTGGCGGGCGTCATCCCGATTGGGTGATGACGGCCTCCTGCGGGCGGATAGTTTTCGGCGCAAGAAGTGAGTGATCGAGCCGGTGCGGCGAGAGCCCGTGGCAGCGAGGTGCAGAGTGGATTTGAGCCTGGTCGGGGTGGTCGATCGGAGAGACAGCCAGTCGTTCAACGACGGCGCGTGAGGAGGCGCGGGGTCGGTGGCTCAATCGGTACAGATCGCTCCCAGAGCCGGGTTCGCGAAGATGCGCAACCCCTGGGGTGTGCTTGGTCTTTCTCTGATCACGCTCGGGGTCTACTACGTGTTCTGGTGGTACTTCATCAACCGCGAAATGCGAGATGTCGGTAACGCTAACGGGGTCGATCTTGGCCAGAGCCCTGGCACGAGCGTGCTCGCCATCACCGTTGGTGCTTTTGTGATCATCCCGCCGTTTGTGTCCGTCTGGAAGACCGGCCGGCGCATGGAAGGGACACAGCGGACGGGTGGTGTTTCGGGTGGCAGCGGGCCGCTTTTCTTCGTATTGCACATCATTCCGATCGTGAGTCTGTTCGCGCCTGTCTACATGCAGACGGAACTCAATAAGGCGTGGCGTGCGATCGGAGATCCCGGGACGAGTCAAGCGTCCGAGCTTCCAGCCGCGCATGACACAGACGTCCCGCCCCTCAGCGCCGAAGCGGAGCAGAGCCCCGCTGCGAAGACCCCGTTGAGCGACAACTTCGCCGAAGGCGAGCATCCTTCGGGACCGACGCCTGCTCACGACCGTCAAGACGACGCGCCGTAACGACCTTGGGCGGCCTCGATCGGCCTCCGGCTGCATGGCCGCGGTCGGCGAGCTCTGGGGCTAGCGATCACAGACCACGACCAGGGCAACAGGTAGGCGCAGAAGCGCGTACCTGCCGACTCGTGGCGCACCGCGCTTCGAATCCGGCCGACGTCGGTCTCCCGACCGAGGACGACGGCAGCCGGAACCACCCACTGCTCGGCCCGCACACGGTCTATGTCAGCCGCTACAAGCCTGACTTCCAGTCCTTGCGCGGGGCATCCACGCGGATCGTCATCGCGGGCGGCGTCGAGTCAGACGGCACGTTCCCCTACCCGGCCGCGCTGGCCGTAGCCGAGCGACTCGAGACCGAGGCGGTGATCTTCCCGAGCCACCATGGCGGGTTCCACGAACAGGGCGATCCGGGCGCGTTCGCCGCCACGCTCCGCCGGGTCCTCACGGACGTCGACTGACCTGCAACTGGCATCAAACCGTGGGCGATCGTGGGCGGGTAGGCCGGCGGCTCACCGGCCTGCGTCGATCAACCGCGCTATCGAGCAGCTACACGTTGATCGATTCGCGGTCGCTTGCTACCCGCGTGGCGATCCACAGCGCGCCTGGCAACTGCCCGCTCCGCGACGACCGGCGGTATCGCGCGGATGGTGAGCTTGGGCTCCTGGACCGCGTTCTCGCTCGCTGCCCCATTCACCAAGTGGGCTCTTGTCGTCCTGACGCTCACTCGTCGCGCAAAACAGCGCGTGGAGTCAATCACGCTGGCGCCGCATCCGTGGCCAAGCGCTCGTGGAGCGGCGGCCGCCTGAAACGTGAAGGCGATCGCTTGGGCGATCGGGCTCTCGTGACCGACCCTGCCGGAAATGGCCACTACGGGGCAGCGCCCCTTCGCCGCTCCGTCAACGGCGAAGGAGGGTCGTGCGACCGCCTTCCGGTTGTGCGTCCGGTCTGGGGATGTGATAGCGCCCGGGTCGGATCAGTCGTAGTGCGTCAAGCGGGGCCACAGCCTCGTCCACGGGCTGGTGAGGTGGCAGAGCATGACCGGGAGGCCCTGCTCTTGGTTGTTGAGACCGACGCCGTTATCGACGGTGGCGAGCGTGCGGCATCGGTCGAAGTAGGGCGCGGCGTCTGCCGCGCTGTTGAAACCGGCCAACAGCGCGCGAGTGTCGGTGACCGGGGGGATCCGCCACTCGCTGAATCCGTCGTGGCCGCTGTACGCCTGCGGGAGCTCGAGTTTCGGGCCGAGGAGATCGATCGCGCCGGCCTCGCCGTAGTTGAACGTAAAGATCGCGGCGTGCCGGCGCTCGGAGGCCGGAAGCTTCCACCACGCGCTCGATACCGCGCGGACGAAGCTGGGCCAACCGACCGTGTCGCCCTGGGCGGAATTGAGCGCGATCACAATGCTGCCCTGAAGGTTACGTTCGGGTAGCAGCGGTAGGGCGATGAGGCCGCTGGCCGCGCCGCTGAGCACGATCGCCGCGGCCAGGAGCGGAGTGCGGTGTCGAGCGCCGAGTGTCCACTCGGCTGTCGGGAGCGCACCGAGGCCCAGCAGGAGTGGGTACAGGCTCGCGAGGTAGTACGCGTGCCCGTTGCCGGCGAAGTACAGGACGGCCATCACTGCGTACGTGATCGGAACGAACCGCAACTGGCGCCAGCTCGCGCGGCGGAATGGGGCGAGCAGGCCGGCAAGCCAGACCGGCACCAGAAACGGGCTGACCATGACAAGCTGGAAGGGGAAGAAGCCGGCGCGTCCTCCCTCCTGACTGCCGGCGATATGGCCCGCGACGGTCAACTGTGGCCACCCGTGCCGCGTCTGCCAGACGACGTAGGGCGCCGCCAACACAACGGCGGCGATCGCGCCCCCGACGGCCCACGGGGACCGCAATGGCGCTCTGGGACCAACGACCAGCAGCGTCGCCGCCATCACCGCGGCGACCAGGCCGACCTGCGGCTTGGCCTCCACGCCGACCCCCGCCACGATGCCGGCGGCCAGGAGCGAAGGGCCGCTGCCGCGGACAATCGCTCGGACCGCCAGCCACCCGAGCACGGTCGTGGTCAACAGGTCTGGGGTCGTGGTACTGACGAGATGCGCCACGGCAAGCGCGAAACCCGACACTGCGGTGCACATCGCCGCGATCACCTGCGCGCGGGTCTCCCCGCCAAGCTCTCGCGCGATCAGCGCCGCAAGCGTCGTCGTCGCCCCGGCCGCCAGCGCCGAGGGAAATCGCAACAGCAAAAGCGACCCCGGGGCGAGCGCGTTCATCGCCCAAGACAGCAGCGGCACGAGCGGAGGCTGATCGGGATAACCGAACGCCGCGTGCGACCCGGCAACGATGAAGTACAGCTCGTCACGGTGATACCCGTACCGGGCGCTCGTCGCGAGCAGCACCGCAACCTGCACGATCGCGATCACCCCAACCCAACCGGTCAACGACGGCCGCGCCGATCGGAAAGCTGGGCCCGAGCGACGGTTCAAGCTGCGGATGATTGATTGATCGGCCACACGTCCACGCGCTCGCGCACTTCGCTCCGAACCAGGACCGGTGCAGGCTCGCGGCTGTGACCACAGTCTGAACCTCTCAGAGCCCGATCAACAGCATGCCCCCGAGACTCGCCACCATCTCGGACGCCGCGCAAGCATCAGTGAGCGCAAAGCAACGCACCGGGGCGCCACGCGGCAGCCCGCCATCCTGCGCCGAGCGCCGTCAGGACGGCTTCAACGCCACTCCGGCGATCCGACGCTCGGCCGCCAGGCAACTGGTCCACGCCAGAAGCGGCCACCGGAGCCGGCCACCGAGACGATCGCCTTCGCTGTTGAGGCGGCCGATGCCGCACGAGCGCTTGCCACTAAGGCACTCGTCCGTTCTCGGCCACCCAGACGATCCCTTCGCGTGAACGCGAGCGCCAGGAGTCGGAGGTAGCGCGGATTGCGCTCACTCCTGGTTTGTCGCCGCTCGGGGAGCCAGCTACACCGACTGCCGCTCCGTCGGCGCCTCGAGCCGAAGCAGAACTCTCCGGCCCGGAGTTCGCGCCCGGCGGCACAGCTGAGGCTTCGTGATGCGCGGGAAGCGAGCATTAGAGCATCGCCCTCCGCTGGGTGGGAGGGTCTGTCAGCCCCTGGGACAAAAGCAACTCCCACTCGACGCGCGTACGTGCCTGGCTGATGGGCAACGGATGGGCCCTTCGAGCCAAACCTCGTTCGACGGGAGACCAAACCCCATGGGTACCGAAGATCACACCGGCCGCGTCGCGGTCATCACCGGAGCGTCATCCGGCATCGGCGAGGCGACCGCCCGCCCGCTTGCAGCCAGAGGACACCGGCTCGGTCTCCTCGCCCGCCGCGGAGACCGGATCCAGGCGCTCGCGACCGAGCTCGGCAACGGCGCGATCGCGATCACAGCCGACGTCACCGACCGCGACCCGCTGGTCGTGGCAGCTGAGCGCGTGCAGAGCGAGCTCGGCGGCGCGGACGTCCTTGACATCTCCTATCAAAGTGATATCATATTGATTTGGTGATCGAATAGCCGACACCGCAGCTAACTGGAGACATCCCGATGCACGCCCCGAATAACAACACCGCTCCGAAAGGTCTGCGCGGATGGTGGACATCTCCCCCGCGATCTGGCATGCGACTCATAATCTCGCCCTGGGAGTACCGCCACCTCCGTACCTTCGCGGGCGTGCGCATTGCCAGCGGCATCGTCTTGGCCGGCCTTGGCCTCGTGACGCTCTCCTTCGGCGGGAACGACTGGAAGACGTACGGGTGGACGATGGCGTTCCTGGCGGCCGCGGCGGCACACTCGGCGTTCGCCTCCTGGGAGCTGAGTATCGCTCGCTCCGCAGCTGCCCGAACTTGAGCTTGCGCTGCTCGCCCCGTCCCTGAGGATGACGAGCCGGCGGCTTCCCTCTCGGAAAGGCAGCTTCCGCTGTTCGGCGGAGGTTCCGGTCGCTGGTGTTCCTCGTCCTTGTCGCAGGCGCCAAGATCCAGGGAAGTGGTGGACCGCCCCCGGTTCGGACGACAGGTCTTGCCTTGTGTAGTTGTGGCGCCCCCGGTTTTGAGGACAGCCGAGGGGCTTTCGGCGAAACCGGGCGCACTCCGGTTGAGACATGCGGTTGCCTTCGCCAAGCCCAGCAAGATCCCGATCCGTCCCGGCCCACGCGACCGCCGGTAGTGCACGCAGCGTCGCTCTCGCACCTCTCTCCGGATGGCCAGAAGAGAGTTGTGGCCAAAGCCGTGCCGCTCTGTGCACCCGTGGGTGGGCGGCGCAGATCAACCCAGGACTCGATAACACCGTTCCGTTGGCGCCGTAGGCTTGTGGGCAGCCGCCGGCCGACTCACGCTCGTCGAACGTCATGCACGCGCTTCAGACCGCTATCGCCGTCGCCTGGCTCGTCTTCTGGGTCTACTGGTTCGTATCCGCCTTCGGCGCGAAGGAGGGCAGAGGTGGCAGGCGTCGGATTCCCGCGCAGGGGCTGTCCGTCCTGTCGGTCCTCCTCCTCCTCCGAGTCTTCCGGGGTGGCAGCCTGGCCGTCCATAGCCCGGCCCTCGGAGCGATCGGGACGTTCGTGTTCGCGTCCGGGATCGCGTTCGCGGTCTGGGCTCGTGTCCATCTCGGGCGAAATTGGGGGATGCCGATGACCGAGAAAGCCGAGCCGGAGCTGGTTACCTCCGGCCCCTACCGATTCGTCCGCCACCCGATCTACTCGGGGCTCCTTGCGGCGGTGCTTGGGACCGCACTCGCGACCAACCTGATCGGCCTGATCATCCTTGCCATCCTGGCCGGGTTCTTCTACTACAGCGCGTCGGTGGAAGAGAAGAACCTCACCGCAACATTCCCCACGGCGTATCCGGCGTACCGATCCCGCACGAAGATGCTCGTTCCCTTCGTCATCTAACCGCGCGCCCCGCTCAAGCGGATCCCCCGCCAGAAGCAGAGCTCCCGCTTCGTCCTGATCCAGCACTCCAATGCGATGGCTCCGAACCGGTCGACGCTAGCCGGCGTTTCGTGAATGCGGCACTGAAAAGCTTGCGCTTGGGGGGCGCGATTTGGGCGCGCAGACCAGGGGTGCGAAACCGAGGGTGTCGGTGCCGCCGGGGAGAGCACGTCGATGACGGATCCGGCGGGTGTCGGCCAGGGTTTCCGGAGTTCCATGGCGTTCGACGTTGGCGGCGAGCATCTCCTCGTAGCACGCCGCCCAATCGTGCAGACCGGCGAGCTAGGCGCTGCGACGACGCCTGGTCATATACTCGTCGCGGGATGCGAGCCCATCTCGGCCTGGTCGTGTTTGTCGTCCTTATGGCGGCCGGTGTGGCGCTGGAAATCGTTGGGCAGAATCTTCTCTGCACGGCGCTCATCATCGTGACGCTTTCGGGGCAATCGGGGCGGCGCGCAGCCGCTCGAGCGGCGGCATGTACGCGACTTACTTCTATCCCCGCGAGCTCGATCCACCATCCGACCTGATTTTCCGCGAGCAGAACGGCGACCCCAGCATTAGAGCGTCGACCGATGCACCAGTCAGGCGACGTGATCAAGGCGGGGACGCCTGACCTCTGTCATCGGGGCCGAGGAATCGCGCCAGTGGTTCCCGCTGGCCGAGCCTGGGAGCTTCGGAGACCCGGCCGAGCAAGGGCGACCGTCGCTGTGGCGAGCGCGTGGCAGGACAACTGGCGGCTGCGCAGGGTGACCTAGGGCTACCTCGTCACGGGCGAGCCCGTCGATCGCCTGAGCTCGGATGCCGGGGTCGACTGGCGAACCGACCGCCAGGCGCGGGTGTGGGCGGCCGCTCCTGCCTGGTCGCCGAGGCAGCCGCTTTCAGACCGCTGCCGCTCTCGGGCCTGATTCGGCCGAAGGGGCGGTGCGGCAGCACGCCGCCGTCGCCCTCGTCGCGACTGCTGATTGGTGCGAGCAGCACTGACGTCGTTGGCTCGAGCGTGGCTGGAACTGCTCAAGAGGAGAAGCGTCATCGAGACTGCTGGATCGCGCCGAGAGCGGTCACCTCGCCCGACGGTGTAATGGCTCCCTTAGCGGCATTGCAGGCACGCCTGGCCCTCGTGTCACGCCGGCGAAAGCCCACTTAGTTCGAAACCGCGGCCAGACGTGCTTCGTCTTCGTGGAAGTCTCGGTTGAGGTGCGGTCGGATTGTTGGGAGTGCGAGCGGAACGGCCCACGCCGCGTCGTAGAATTTGCGCATGGGTTTCCTGGGCCGGCGGAAGCTGATGTTCTCGACCGGTGTCGCACTTGTCGTCGTAGCCATGGTGGTCGTGACCGTGCTTGTGCTGAGCGCAGGCGAGGACAGCGCTCAAGCGAGCCGTGACAGTCATAGTCGCACCCAGGTGAGTAATCGAACGGCTGCCACCTCTGGGTGCACACGCGAACTGTTCGACGATCTGGCCGTCCTGAGCCGACCTCAGACCGCTGCCGACCGCACGTTCGACCCCGCGACTGCTCGGGTCTCCGGGATCAACCAGGGTGGTCCGGCGAAATCCGAATACGCGTTGGTTCGGCATCTCGGCAGACTGGCGCGCACACTGCCAAACGGCTCGCGCGTATACCTCGCCACCTACGCGCCCACGACCGAGAGTCCCGAGGCGCTGGTTGGCGACATGGTGTACGCGTTTGTCGCCCAGGCTCATGGTCACGACGCGACCTTCGCTGGCGAGGAGTCAGCGCCGTTCCTAGCTACCGCTGTCCGACGGCCGCCAATGAACGTCGACCACTTGCTCGTCGAGATCGTCCCGAACCCAGTCTCCGCGGTCAGGTGGACGTTCCGTCGCGAGCGGATCCCCAAAGTGGCGGGCGTATCGGGCGCCAAGGTGATCCCAGGCGGGACAGTCACTGCGAACGTGGTGGGCAACGTTGCTGCCGCCAAACGTCTTCCGGGGGCGTTCGGCCTTCCGTCTGTCGCGACCTGGATGGCGGCAGGCGGCCGCGTGATCAAGACGTTTCACTTCGCTGTGCCCAACTTCTCCTCCATCAGCACCAGTCGGACCGTGACCGCGACCATGACCGGAACCGCCACGCCGATAGGCTGCTGAGCGGCTGGTATAACGTCGCGGCGATGCCCGGGGGCGAACTCGCAATCGTCCTGCGCAACCATCCGAATCGGTGCCGTCTCGACAGGCCTAGCAGTCGCCACTTGACCCGTCAGAGGGGGCCACGACCGCGTGCCCCCCTTTGCCGCTGAACTAGCCATGCGTTGAGATGACTGCTCCCGCGAATGGCTGACCTCAAGCAGGTCGTCTAACGCGACCTCGCGGAGGATCGGATCGCTCCAGGGTTGCAACGCCACCAGCCGCCGCCTGCTCGCGGGCGAGACTTCTGGTTCGTCGCCGAGGCGGCCGCTTTCAGACCGCTGCCGCTCTCGGGCCTGATTCGGCCGAAGGGGCGGTGCGGCAGCACGCCGCAGCCGGCCTCGTCGTGACTGCCGATTGGTGAAACCGGCACTCCGCGTGGTGTCCCCGGCGCAGTGCTCGTCTCGGCCGTCGCAGGCCTCCAACTGGGGCGACCCCACGGCGAGAGACGCGCAATCAGCGCCAAGCGGTTAGTGCGAGACCCCACATGCCGTACAGGGTTGTAAAACGCTTCTCGAGTGTCTTCGCCATGCCCGCGCAGATAGCATCGCGCCCCGTGCGTGAGCTGCGCCCCGGTGTCTGGTATTGGCAGTCGCCGCATCCAGACTGGGACGAGGAGCAGTCGTGGCCCGAGCTCGTTTCGTCGTACGGGATCGAGCTCGGCGACGAGTTCGTGTTGTTCGACCCGCTCGACGTTCCCGACGAGCTGCGCGAGCGCGCGACCGCCGTCGTCCTGACCGCGCCCTACCACGAGCGCGACGCTCATCGGCTCGGCCTCCCGGTGCACACGCCGCCCGCAGACACCCGGCAGGACTGGGTCGAGAAGTTCGGCGTCGACCCCGACCGCGTGCGCGGCATGGAGAGTGACGACCTCGCCTGGCTCCGCATAGGCGAAGGAGAGGGACACTTCCATGCTCCGGGAGCGTGGCCGTTCGGCATCGACGCGTACGCGGGCCGCGAGGACAACGATCTCATCCTCTGGCTGCCGTCGATGAACGCGATCGTCACCGGCGACTCGCTCTCCGACTTCGGCGACGGACTGGACATCCAGCTCGGCGGTCGCAAGCACGTAACGCGCGACGATGTCGTCCGACGGCTCCGTCTGCTGCTCGACCTGCCGGTCGAGCTTGTGCTGCCCGCGCACGGCGAGCCGACGGATCGCGCCGCGCTCGAGCGCGTGCTTTCCTGAGCGGCGCCCTCCCGGTGCCGTCCGCGCGGCTGCTGCAACGTCGCCCCAGCAGCCGCGAGATTGGCGCTCCTGCTTCCGCTGCCCGGCGGCTCGGAGCAGGAGGTAGAGCGCGGGTTGCGGCGGTCGCCTAACGTGGCCGGGTGCTGTACGCAGTCGAGCTTGATCGTCTCGGGCGCCGCTATCGCGCACTCGTGGCAGGAAACGATGCGGGCTGCGTGGGCGTACAGTCGCTGGACTGCCATGTCGCCTATAGGTGGTGTCGAGCCACGAGGTAGTTGGGCATTGGTGAACGCGCCGGCAGCCACGGTGCACCGCGGAGGTAATCGAGCCGTTGGCTCTCCCGGTGCAGCTCGATACCGACGGTCCGAGATCAAGCGTTAGGCGTACCTGGCGACCGCGAAACTCCAGGGTGCCGATGTCGGCGCGCCGAGCCCCGTCGGTCAGCGCGTCATCATCATCACTACGATCGCGCATCGACCTGACAGGAGAACTACATGGCCAAACTCGAGGTGTCGGATATCGCCCGCAGCATCAAGGGGCGCATCCGGGAGGTGGAAGAGCAGCTCAAGGATCACAAGGCTTTGAGCGACGAGCTCGAGCGTCTAAAGCGCGCGTTGGGTCGGCTGGACGGCGGAGTCCGCTCGCGCGTCGACGGCACGCGCGATCGCCAACGGCCGGTCACTCGGCCCGCGACGGCGCCAGCGTCAAAGGACACGTCGCCGGCGACGAGCACCACCGCCCGCGCGCCGCGCGGTGAGAACAAAAAGAAGATCCTCGCGTCGCTTACGGGCGGGCCCAAGACCGCCTCGGAGATCGCAACCGAAACGGGCATCAAGGCGAGCACCATCGGCGCGTCGCTGAGCAAACTCGCGAAGGCCGGCGAGGTGGTCAAAGCCGACCGCGGCTACGCGCTCCCAGACTAAGCACTAACGATCGGAAGTGAGCATGGCCCGTTGAAGTCGGTAAGCGCGTCGCCGCAGAGTCTGAGTCAACGAGCCGCCGACCCCGCGCCGGTGTCGTTGAGGAAGTGTTACGCGGCGACCCCTCGCCCCGGTATCGCATCCGCTGGGACGATGGCCACGAGAGCATCTACACGCCCGCGAGCGGAGCTCTCCGAGCCGAACCGCGCCCGAAAAGCCAGCGACAGTCGACGCCGCGGAACCGCTAACCCAATCCAGGGCCCCCCACAACACTTCTTCGCCGCCGAAGTGACCGAGGCTGCGAATGCTGCTCAGCGAGGTCGTCGGGCCAGAGCGGAACTGTCCGGCCCCGGCGTTCGTGTCCAGCGACACAGCTCAGGCTTCGTGATTGCGGAAGCCGGCGATCGCCTTGGCCGTGCCTCGCCGGGTGGCCGCGATCGACCCGTATGTCGCCAATTCCATTGTGTGCCTCGAGGCGCCATGGGAACTGCGCTTGCTCGCAGATTAGCAGAAAGCTGGCAAATTTGCAAGCACATCTGAGGAATCCACCCGGAGCGGATCGTAGGACGTAATTGCTGTCAGATCTCCGCGACTTGCTGTGAAACCCGTCCGTGCGCCATGGTGCATCGCTCCGAGCGCTGGTCGGCCTAGCCTGGAGTGCGCGGGCCGGCTTTGGGTGCTACTTGTTCTTCGCGCGGCGGCCGATGCGAATGCGTTGCGTACGGTCGTCTTGAGAGCCGCTAGCGCAAACTGGACCTTGACCGAGGCGACGAGCAGGGTCGACTGGGTGAGGTCCATGCGATTGCCCGCCGCGCCGAGTAAGGGCGTCAAACCGCGACCTACTTGATCGGCTGCTACCTGCGTCCCGTCAGGCGTCGGGCGAGCCCGGTCACGAGTCTGCCCGCCGCGCGAAACGGCACCGACAAAATGCGAGTTATCCGCATGGCGAGAAGCCTATCGCTGGCGGGAGCATCGAATAGACCACGACTGGGTGGGTTGGTCCAGCTGACCTGCTCTTGCGCCGGCGCGGGCATCTCTCGCTCCGCGCGTGGCGCCCCTGCCTAGCGGCGGGCACGAGAGCTGCGGGCCGGTCGACGTCCGTTCGCCGAGAGCGATTGCCTCGCCGATCCGCAGGCCGGTGGCTTTGGCGTTGTCTCTGGCCGCTACTTGGGGAGTGATTCGACCCCCACGCCGATCTCGGTGCCGTCGGGCTGGAAGCTTCGTATGTGGCCGACCGACATGCCTATCAGCTCGCATCCCTCGGGCCCGGCCGCGAGGGGCGTGTGGACGGTGTCCGGTGGGATGATCAGCGTGTCCCCTTCGCGCAGGGTGACCTCCTCGTCCGCGACGCGGAGCGTGAACGAGCCCCGCAGCATCACGATCACGTCTTCGTGGTCGTGCTTGTGGATGTAGGGCTCGCACGGCCCCGGGTCTTTGATCGTGCGGCCCATGAGGATCTCAGCCGAGCCGAGCTTCTGGGAGCAATGCCGGACGTGGCGGCCCTGGACGTTCTGGATACGGGGCGCGTCGTCGAAGCGGATTACAGGCATCGTGGCGTTCTCCTAATTCTGGCCTGGGATGTGCGGTCTGTCGCGTCTGCCGGCTCGTAACCCCTCCCGCGGTTAGTCAACATGTGTACTGATACGGTACACATGTTGACTAACGTGTCAAGCGACCGACCCCCGCCGATGCTCGGCATCCTCTTGCGCACGCCGTGGCAGGCGATCCGCGCCCGCATCCATCGCGAGCTGGTCGACGCCGGCTTTCAGGACGTACGTCCTCGCGATCTCGCCGTCCTGCAATGGCCCGGACCCGACGGGATGCGCGCGATCGACGTCGCCGTGAACGCGTCGATGAGCAAGCAGGCGGTCAAACCGCTAATTGACCACCTCGAGCAATGCGGTTACCTCGAGCGCGTATCCGACCCCGACGACCACCGCGCCCAGCGCATCCACACCACGCGCCGCGGAAGACAACTGATGTCGACCGCGAGCGCGATCATCGACGCCATCGAGCAAGACATCGAACGCCAGCTCGGATCCCGCACCCACGCCCAGCTGCGCGCGACCCTCGAAGCCCTCGCGACGATCACCACCCCAACCCCACCCACATTCGCTGCCGGATCGCCCCGGCAGCGACCACGGAGCCGAAGCTAAACCTCGCGGCACCGCACACGGAGCCCCCTATTTGGTCCGTGCTGCTGTTCCTAGGCATGTGCGATGTTCGCTCGGACACGCCGGGTCGTCTGAGCGCCCCGCTCGTGGCGGTGGCTGTCGGGCAAAAGATCGCGTCTCCGGCCGGATCCATGCCGCGTTGGACTGAACTGTGGTTGCGTTGGTGCTCGACCGGCCCGCGGTCAGGGGACAGCGGGGCTGATCCAGTGGCTGTGGAGCTTGAGCAGGTTGTGGACTGCCGCCTGCAGGCGCCATTCCGAGCGCACCGCGGCTCTGCCTCGTCGCTGGAATCGGCGGAAGCCGCGGTTGAACTTGTTCTGCGCGAACACCGGCTCGACCGTTGCCTTTCGATGCTTGTAGAGCTTGTGGCCAGCCTCGCTTGCAAGCACCCGGCGCATGAACGCGTAGGGGCCGTTGTCCCATCCTGGCCTGACGTCCTCGCGCAGTCCGGCATCGGGCGGACTGGTATCTGGCGTGGCTCGGGGTCGATTGTGCACGTCAGGGCGCCGGGCTTGGTGCGGACCTACTGCGGCAATGTCTGGTGCGCGTCGACGCCGATCACAGTCCGGCGTTCCTTGAGACGCCTAATCCGCGGACGCTGCCGTTCTATGAGCGTCACGGGTTTCGGGTCACGAGCGTCTCGCAGGCCGGGGCCTATCCGCCGATGACCAGCATGCTCCGACCCGCGCACTGATCGCTGGACGCCGAGCTGTTCCCTGCTCGACCGCCCGACACCGCGAATGCCGCGGACGATCGCTTTGGACGCCCGGTGCTCCGCCGCACGATGATCGCTTCGGCGACGAAGCCATCGCGCGCCTCGGCGAGACCGCACGAGCGTTTGGCCACGGATCCAGTCGTGCGGAGTCGGCCGCCCGGACGACTGCATTGGCTAGTGGCGATCGGCAGCGCCGGCCGGTATCGCGAGGTGGACCCGCATCTGAGGAGGGGTCGGTTGGGGTGCCGCAGGGAGCGCGTTCGACGACGAGGCAGCGGCTGGCACGAGCGCGGTTCGGGGCGTTGTCTCTCGCAAGCGGGCCCGGCGCCGGAGTCCGGTGGCGGGATCGGGGCGTGGTTCTCCGAGAGCGGGATTGAGTCCCTCGTCCGGCCAGGGGGTTGGCGACGGCTGCGCCGATTCGCGGGGAGTACGGGCGGTTCCAACGTCGCCTTCCGCGGTATCACGCCCGATCCGGCCCCGGCCATCCAGGCCGGCACCGGATCGGGCGTCGATGCTGGGCCGGTCGGGAGGACTCGCTCAATCAACAGCCAACTTCCTGAAGGTCGACCCTCAGCAAGGTCAAGCCACACAGGTTCGACAGCCAGGCAACCAGGGCGAGGACGAAAGTACGAGTGGGCGAGGGGATCTAGCCGTGACGAGCCCGGCTTCTTTGAGTTAGGCAGATTAGTTAAGCCACGTCATGGCCAAGAGGTCAAGCGTGCTGCGACGGATGACACTCGCAAACTGACACTGACTTAGTGACTTGACTTCGACCGAACCCGTCCGACCCACAGTGTATTGTTGATTACCTCAGGTGATCAAAAGGTGACCGCGCGCAAGGCGTAGACCGCGCGGTGGCGAGCCGGCATGCCGAGCTGGCCCTCGCTGCTGTGACCGCAGCGCAGGCGTTGGTTTCCCTGCTGCTCGAGGGCCTGACCGAGCAAGACCTAGCGGTCTTCGCTCGACGCCTGCTGCCGCATCTGCAGGAGGGCCATCCGGACCGCGTCGGAGCGCATTGCGCTTACACCGTGGCGTCGCTCGCTGCAGAACTCGGCGTGTCGGCCAAGGCGGTCCGATGCGCGATAGCCCGACACGAGTTGCAGGCCGTCAAGCGCGGATCGCGCTGGATCATTTCGGCCGATGCCGTTAGCGAGTGGGCGACCGCGGCCGAGGCGGGCTATGCGACGGGTCGCCGACGCTCTGCTCCGCTCCCTGCCGCTCCCAGGGTGGCCGGCCCCTCCCTCCGCTCAGTCCTGTGCGGAGAGAGCACAGCCGCACGCCACTCAGTTCGCGGGGGCTCCCGATGAGCGTCGAGAAGATAACTCGAGCGAGCGGCGAGGTCGTCTGGCGTGTTCGGTGGCGGCAGCGCGGGCGGAATCGTGCGCGAACGTTCAGCACGCGGCGCGACGCGCGCGATTTCGACGCCGAGGTCCGGCGGCAGCGCCGGGCCAGAAGCCTCGCCGCGCTTGACGCTGGCGCCGAAATCCTCCGTGAGTACGTAACCGGGACATGGGCCGTGTCGCACGCCGCCACCCTTGCTGCGAAGACACGGCTTCACTACGCGAGTCTCTACGACTATCACCTGCGTCCCTACCTCGGCTCGATCGCTCTCCGTGAGATCACGCCCGAGGTGATCGGGCGGTGGCAGTCGGGATGCCTGGCATCGGGTGCGGGCCCCATTGCGGTTCGCCATGCGATGGATCTGCTCGCCTCGATTCTCGAGCATGCATTCGTCGGCGGCCATCTCTCTGCGAATCCTGCCCGGCGCGTCAAGAAGGCGAGGTCGCCGCGGCGGGAGGAGGTGCAGCCGCTCTCGCCCGGAACGATCGAGGCGATGCGCGCAGCGCTCGACGTGCGCGACGCGACGCTCATCTCCGTCCTCGCGTATGCCGGTCTTCGTCCGGGTGAAGCGCTCGGTCTACGGTGGGCAGACGTCCGTGACCAGACCCTGCTGATCCAGCGGGCGATCTCGCTCGGCGAGGAGTCCGACACGAAGACGCGCCAGCACCGCACTGTCCGCCTGCTGGCGGCGCTTGCTGCAGACCTGCGGTCTTGGCGGATGGCTGCTGGCCGGCCTGCCGCCTCCGAGCTCGTATTCCCTGGCAAGGAAGGGCAGCCTTGGACGCAGGCCGCCTACCAGTCGTGGCGTCGGCGGGCATTCAATCGAGGCGTGCAGGCCGCCGGTCTGGCACATACCCGTCCGTACGACTTGCGCCACAGCTTCGCGTCGCTGCTGCTCCACGAGGGACGGAGCGTCATCTATGTGGCGCGCCAGCTCGGTCACGACGCACGCTTAACGTTGACCCGGTACGGACACGTCATTGACGAGCTGGAGGACACGCCCCGGATCGAGGCCGAAGCTGCGATCACCAATGCGCGGCTTGCGGTCCGCAAGGGCGATCACCAATGCGCGGCTTGCGGTCCGCGAGGGTAGCGCTGCGGCCGTACGGGAATTCGGCTCGTGACAGAAAAGAACGTGATCGGCGACGGACGACCGACGGGACGGCGTTGATCGCCGATTGCCGGGTCGCGGCTTATATTTGGGGGCGTGTCGACGCACGCGCCAGACAACCGCGACGATCATCTCGAACTGCCCGTTGAGGACCTGCTGTGCCGCGCTCGTCCCTTACCTCCACACGATGAGATGGTGATCGAGGACCTCAGCGAGGACGAAGGCGCCGCCTTCTTGGCGGCCGTCGAGTCGTGAGCTCGGTCCGGTCGCGCGGGCCGATCGTCATCGACACGGACGTCTTCAGCGCGGATCTCGTCCCTGGCTCGCGGCTCGCGGAGCGCTACGCGCCGCTCATCACTGGCGGCTGGCATTCGTCTCGTTCCAGACTGCTGCGGAGCTCCGGTTTGGGGCGATGCGGCGCGGCTGGGGCGAGCCGCGGATGCTCAGGATGGAAGCGGCGATCGAGCGGGTCGAGGTCGTTCACAGCGGACCGGAGCTTGTGGCGCTCTATGCACAGCTTCGCACCAACTGCGTAGCCGCCGGCCACGCGCTCGGCCAGAAGGAGCACACCGCCGACCGCTGGATCGCTCCCACCGCGATCCGCCTGGGGATCCCACTTGTCTCGAATGATGGAATCTTCCGCGGCGCGCCCGGCCTGCAGCTCGAAACGCTTGCGTCCGGCTGAGCGAACCGAACCTCCCGTTCTCGCATGTACCCGTCTGGTACCCGCGGCTGTCTCCGCTGCAGTGGCAGCGCCCTTGCGAACAAAGAAAGGTCCCGCTTTGCGGGACCTTTTGAACATGGAGCTAGCCGGACTCGAACCGGCGACCTCCTGGGTGCGATCCAGGCGCTCTCCCAACTGAGCTATAGCCCCGGGCGGCGGCACATGCCGCGCGGTTGCGGGACAGTGTAGCCCCGGACGGTCGGACCGCTCGCGCCGACGCGAGGGCTTCGCGGCTCGCAGGACCTGGCGAAATCGACCCGAAACACGGGTAGCCTCAGCGGCGGACGGGCATCCCGATGAGCTTTCGCGCACGCCTCACCATTTTCTTTGTCGTGATCGTCGTCGTCCCGATGGTGGCGATCGGGGTCCTGATGTTCCGCCTGATCGACGACAGTCAGCAGGGCAAGGCGGACGCGCGCGCCGCTGCCCTGACCGCGACCGCCGGCAGTGTCTACCAGAGCGAAGCAGCGGCGGGTCGCGGCGATGCCGAGACGCTCGCCCACGAGGTCGGTTCCCTTACGGGCAAGGCGCTGTCGGTGCGGTTCGCAGCGCTGGCGACGCGTGCGGGACTGGCCCGGGCGACGCTTAGCACGGGGTCGACCACGCTCAAGGACATCGGCGACCGCAGCGCGATCGCGCCGGGATCGGCGATCCTCAGACAGGGCGCGGGTGGGCGCGCGATGACAGTGACGGTCTCGGAGCTAACCGCCTCCCAATACGCGCGTGAACTAAGTGCGCCCGGGGTCGCAGTCGTGGTGGGGCAGGGCAGGAGAACTCTCGCCTCGACCGCCCCACTGCCGCGCGATCCATCGCTGCCAGCGAGCGGCAACGTCACCATCCAGGGCATTGAGTACCGCGCCGTCGGCGCGACGTTCCCCGGCTTCGGGGGCGCGTCGGTGAACGTGACCGTGCTCTCGGCTCTATCCGCCACGTCGGCATCGCTCAGCGGCAGTCGAACGGTTGCAGCGGTGCTGATCGTCGCGTTCCTCGTGCTGGCTTTCGGTTTCTCGATACTCGCGTCGCGAGCGCTTCAGGGCCGATTGAGCGGCTTCCTCGAGGCAGCGCGCCGGCTCGGAAGCGGCGACTTCTCCTCGCCGATCAGAGTCGAGGGCCACGACGAGTTCGCTTCGCTCGCGGTCGAGTTCAACAGCATGTCGGCAGAGCTGTCCCACCGGCTCGACGAGCTGTCTCGAGAACGAGTACGACTGCGGGAGGCGATCCGCCGCATTGGCCACACGTTCGCGTCAAGCCTCGACCGCGCGGCGTTGCTCGAGCTCGCGCTGAAGACTGCGGTCGATGCCGTGCAAGGAAGCGGTGGTCGGCTCACCGTCCGAACGAGCCCCCAGGAGCCGCTGGTGGAGACCTGCCGGGAAGGCTCGCTGGCCGGCCTCGAGGAGGTCGTCCGGGAAGCGGAGCGCGCGGCGCTGAATAACCGCGGAGTAGCCGAGGCGCACAATGCCGCGGTGAGTGTTGCGGCGGTCACGCTCGGGCCGCTCGACCCTGGCGAGCGCGCGCACGGCGTGATCACCGTCGCGCGGCGCGGGCGGCCATTCACCGACGATGACGTCGAAGTTCTCCGGTCCCTCGGAGCTGAGGCGGCGCTCGCGCTCGAGAACATCGAGCTCCACTATCAGGTGCGCCGGCAAGCCGTGACGGACGAGCTCACCGGCCTGTCGAATCACGGGCGGTTCCAGGAGCTGCTCAATGCCGAGATCGAGCAGGTGCGCCGCTACCACCACCCGATCGGCTTGATCATGCTCGACATCGACGACTTCAAGGCCGTCAACGACGCGCACGGGCATCCGCAGGGCGACGCTGTGCTCCGGCATGTTGCGCGCGTCTTGCAAGAAAATTCCCGCGACGCCGACTCCCCGGCGCGCTACGGTGGCGAGGAGTTGTCCCTGATCCTGCCGCACACCGATCTCGAGGGCGCCCACGCGATCGCCGAACGTATTCGGACGGCGGTCGAAGGACTCCGTGTGGCCAGAACCGACGGGCAAGGCGCCCTGCGGATCACGGCGAGCCTTGGCGTCGCCGCCTCGACCGACGGAGACAAGGACGCCCTGATCGCCGACGCCGACGGGGCGCTCTACGAGGCGAAGCGGAGCGGCAAGAACCGGACGATCAGCGCTCGCGCTCGAGCGGCGGGCGCGTCCGGGGCCGGGTAGGCTTAAGCACATGGGTTTACTCGACGACGCGATCCGGGAGCATCTCGACCTCAAGCGCCGCCGCGGCGCGGATCCGACCGAGATCGAACGCGCCGAAAAGGAGGCGCTAGGACCGGTTCGGCGCAGGCCCGAGCCCGCCGGCGACGACCTGGCGGTGGCAAATGCCCCCCTTGACCACGAGACGCTCCTCGAAGATGCGCCGGAGGAGGAGTGGGAGCCGTTCCACGAAGAGGCTGCCGACGAGCTGGAGCCGGCGCTCGAGGACCACGAGCTGCCTTCCTACGAACCCGCTGAGCACTACGAGCGTGCCGAGCCGCCGGCGACGCGCCCATTCGACACCGAGGCGGAATCGGCGCCTCCGCCGCATCCCGCCGACGTCTCTCCGGCGCCCGAAGCCGAGCCAAACCTTGCGCCGCATCCGGCTGACCCTCCGCCGCCCGCCGTTCCTCCGCACCTTGAGCAGGAGACCGTGGAATACGAGCTCGAGGAGGAAGCGGAAGGCGACGACGTGCTCGAGAGCACTCCCGAGTTCCTGCAGGACGCGCCCGACCACGACCGCCTCTGGTTCGAGCAGCGTCCTCCCAAAGACTTCGACTTCGACGGTTGAGTCCCTAGACTCGCCCCAGAATCGGGGCCATAGCTCAGTTGGGAGAGCGCCTGCTTTGCAAGCAGGAGGTCACGGGTTCGAATCCCGTTGGCTCCATCCTGAAAAGCCCCGCGTTTGCGGGGCTTTTCTTGTGGCTGAGTTGGCTGTGGGTCATCCTCGGGTGGGTGTTTGTTACTTGCGTGGACCAGAGCGTGGACCACGTGGATCAGCGGTGACTCACGGCGAGGCTGCCTGTGCTGCGGTGCGGCCCGGATCGTTCGTCAACTGCGACATCTTGTCGCCGCGCTCGGTCGGAACCACGATCGCATCAGCGCTGCCTGCGTTCGCGAGCAGGTCATCGAACGCTCGGTGCACTTTCTTGCGGCTGAGTCGCTTCTG